>Ga0316206_1000659_pt1 | contig 41215 bp, 40 predicted proteins | sample 6monthpyrite_MG_FD_204942 | JGI IMG/M metagenome (GOLD analysis project Ga0316206, IMG submission 204942) | Microbial mat bacterial communities from mineral coupon in-situ incubated in ocean water Damariscotta River, Maine, United States -... | ecosystem: Environmental > Aquatic > Marine >...
TACCCATAATCGACAAAGTTTTTACTTTTAGTCAAATTCAACAAGCACATGAATATATGGAGTCCAATCAGCAAATGGGAAAAATTGTAATCAGCGTGTAGTAACTGCGTTGGTTATTATTTACGCTTGATTTAGCTAAACTAGGCTAGTTAATAACAATGATAACTGGGGCAGGTGACAAATAGTAATACTAATGATTCTAAATTGTCACCGCCCCCTTAAATTTACAATAAATTTGAATCAGGGGTTTCAATCAGAAGATGGTAGTGATTAGACATAAGATAGTATGCATGAACTACCCAATTGAATCGTTCACAAACGTCGGACAGCACCTCTAAAAAGTATTCTCTATCCTTATCATCCAGATAGATACTTCCTGACCATTACCGCGTAAGGTTGCATGATAAAGTGCACCTGAAAATTCTATTTTTAGAGGTCTTGTCATAGTCGTTTGAGACTATCATATCGAAAAGGCAAGACCCGTTTCTGGAATAAATATATAAAACCATCAATATCTTACAACGCTAAAACAACCTTTGGCTTTGAGCTTCGACCTATTTTTTACATCATAGATCAAAGTTGTCAGAGTTAATTTTTTGTTAGGAATTTTTACTGCCAAACCAGGTTAAGAATTTCAATTTTACCGAGATTTTTATTTACTGGACATGTTGGACAGTCCATGCTTGATGGTTTATTTTTACAGCCATTGCATTTTTTAATTTGTTTTTTTGCAGCAGATAACTCAGATTGTAGAGATTTTAAATTATTTATTTTTTCTTCAATATCTTTTATTGAATTATCTATAATATCTGATATTTTTTCACTTCCTTCATTTCCTGTTGAGCAAGTTTCTCTTGTATTTCCAATGAGTCTAATTACTTCAAGAGAAAACCCATTTTCAGCAAGGTGAATAATAGCTTTTAAACGTGCAAGGTGTTGTCCGGTATATAAGCGAGTGCCACCATTAGTTCTATGAGGCTCTAAAAGTTCTTCTTCCTCATAGTACCTGATGGTTCGCACTGTTATTTTAAGCAGTTCAGCTACTTCTCCTATTTTTAAATAATGTACTGACATTTATCTTATTCTTATCCAAAAATGGAATAGCCCGTCTTTTTCTTGCTGTTTTATTAATTCATTTTTAGTTGATAAGCAGTATGACGGTATATCATTTAACATTGATACTTTATTTGATTCAGCTAATACAATATCACCAGATTTCATAGACTTAAACTCTTTAGTTAAATGTATAACAGGGGCAGAGCAGCACATACCTTTTATATCAACAAAGTGATCATATTCCATTATTTTCTTCCTATAGGCCTACAAGCTGAGCTTTATAACCTTTATCCTTGACTTCATTCAGCAAGTTTAAGGAGCTTATTGTGTCTGAATTATAGGAGACTAGAAGTAAGTGTTCCCTTTCTTTGTTGAATCGTGGGGCAATAACACCTTCTACAGCCCGAAGTTGTTCAATTATATTTTCTTTTTCAGTTTCATTAATATTTTGATCTAAGTGAATCAATACATCTGTTAATTGCATGACAATAATCCTATCTAACGTTAACGTCAGATTAGTATCTTACGTTAACGTTAGATCGTCAAGCATTATTCTTTTACATGCTCAACAGCGTATTAGACAAAATCCCTATATTTAGTAATAATTTCTACATAATCATAAATGACTACATATAGGTACACATGGCTAAATCTGGATATTTTTATTTATTCTTTTTACAAACCCGATTTTAAATCAGAGCTTTCCGCGGCACCCATTTCATACTCTCCCTGACAACGATTACTCCATACTAATTTTTGACTTTTTACTAATATATAACGTTTACGCTATTTTCACCCGCCAATTCATCTAAGCGGCTAATCAGCTCATCACTCGGCTGCACACACCAGTCATCACCCAGTGACAGTTTTGCTGCAATATTATCCCGCTGATAATTTATCCACACCGGCACATTGCCCTCGCGGAATGGGTTCAATACCTGGTTTAGTTGCTGAACGATGGTGTGATCACCATTTATTTGTTTTAGATCTATTTCCAGGCGTCTGGCAAATTTTTGGCGTGCTTCGGTGATATCGTAAATTACATCTGCGGTTATTCTGTAGCCACCGAAGTAATCGTCGTATACTACTTTGCCTTCTACAACAATTAATTTGTCTTTATTTAATAAGTAATTGTATTGATCAAATTTTTCTTCATAGATGCGCACTTCTACCCGCGCGGTTCTATCGTCTAAAATGGCGGAGACAATTTTTCCGCCATTTTTTGTTCTGCGCACACGCATGCCCACCATTAAACCCGCCAACTTATAAGAGCGCGCATTTTTTTGTGACATATAACCACCGCCACCTGCGCCTGACGCCAGGTCACTTTGGTCTGCCAGTTTACCTAATCTACAATCGGTAAATTGTTTAAGTTCTTTTTCGTAACGTTCTATAGGGTGGCCGGTTAAATATAAACCCAGGGTTTCCTTTTCCAGTGTTAGGCGTTTTTCTTCTTCCCACTCTTCGATATTTATAACTTCTACCGGCGCATAGGAATCATCGGCCGTTGAGCTGCCAAATAAATCATCCTGCCCGACGCTGGCATTTTTTTGATATTGCTCGGCGGCTTGCATGGCATCTTGCAAACTCGCCATTAGGCTTGCGCGGTTTGGCCCTAGCTTATCTAGCGCACCGGCTTTTATTAAGGCCTCTAATACGCGTTTGTTAACTTTACGGCCTTCGGCACGGCAACATAGGTCATATAAATCTTTATACGGGCCATTGTTTACACGCTCTTCAATAATACCTTCGAGTGCAGCGGAACCTACGCCTTTAATGGCACCTAAACCGTACAGCACCTGCCCGGCTTCTGGCACGGAGAATTTTATAACCGAGCTATTTACATTGGGTGTTAACACATCCAGCTTCATGCGGTGGCAATCTTCTATCAGCGTTACCACTTTGTCGGTGTTATCCATATCCGCAGAGAGTACCGCCGCCATAAATTCCGCCGGGTAGTGTGATTTTAACCAGCAGGTTTGGTAGGAGAGCAATGCGTAGGCCGCGGAGTGAGATTTATTGAAACCATAGCCTGCAAATTTTTCTACCAGGTCGAAAATTTTCGTTGCCAGTTCGGCATCAATGCCGTTTTGTTTGGCACCTTCGGCGAACACCGCGCGTTGCTCGGCCATAACCTCGGCTTTCTTTTTACCCATGGCACGACGCAACATATCTGCGCCACCCAGTGTGTAACCGGAAAGTACCTGGGCAATTTGCATGACCTGTTCCTGGTACAAAATAATGCCGTAGGTGGGCTCTAAAATTTCTTTTAGGGATTCATGCTGATACTGTGCATCTGGGTAGGAAACCGCTTCTCGACCGTGCTTACGGTTAATGAAGTTATCTACCATACCGGATTGCAATGGCCCCGGGCGGAACAGGGCCACCAGTGCGATGATGTCTTCGAAGCAATCCGGTTGCAGGCGCTTTATGAGGTCTTTCATGCCACTGGATTCCAGCTGGAATACTGCGGTGGTTTCTGCTGCCATTAACAGGCGGAAGGCCTCTGGGTCATCTAATGGCAGCTTGTTTACATCTAGCTCGTGCTGATCCGGGTGACGCTGTTTTATATTTTTAACCGCCCAGTCGATAATGGTGAGCGTGCGCAGGCCGAGGAAATCGAACTTCACCAGGCCAATGGCCTCTACGTCGTCTTTATCAAACTGCGTAACAATACTCGTACTGCCCTGCTCGCAGTACAGCGGCGTGAAGTCGGTTAATACCGTAGGTGAGATAACCACGCCCCCGGCGTGCTTACCGGCATTACGCGCACAACCTTCTAGCGATAACGCCATATCAATCAGTTCAGTGACTTCTTCTTCATTTTTATAGGCATTGGCTAAATCCTCTGATTCATCCAGCGCTTTGGTGAGGGTCATACCAATTTCAAACGGAATCATCTTGGCGATTCTATCGACAAAACCATAGGACAGGCTCATTACGCGGCCAACATCGCGTATAACCGCTTTGGCGGCCATTGAACCATAGGTGATGATTTGCGATACCGCATCCCGGCCATAGGTGCGGGCCACATAGTCGATAACCCGGTCACGACCATCCATGCAAAAGTCGACATCGAAATCCGGTAGTGATACACGCTCAGGATTAAGAAATCGCTCGAACAGCAGGTCGTATTCCAGTGGGTCGAGATCGGTAATGAGTAAGGCATAAGCCACTAGCGAACCCGCACCGGAACCACGGCCCGGCCCTACAGGTATGCCATTATCTTTCGACCACTGGATAAAGTCGGCAACGATCAGGAAGTAACCCGGGAACCCCATGGTATTGATCACTTCCAGCTCAATGTCCAGGCGCTCGTGGTAGGGCTTGCGTAGCTCATCGCAGTTATCTGTGCCTTCGGGAACGATAAAGGCTAAACGTTTTTCCAGACCTTCTTTCGACACGCGAATAAAGTAGCTCTCAATGGTGTCGCCTTCGGGTATCGGGAAGTTCGGCAGAAAGCTTTCGCCCAGACGAACATTCAGACTACAGCGCCGCGCAATTTCGACGCTATTTTCTAAAGCCTCTGGTATATCCGCAAACAGCTCGCACATTTCTTCTTCTGTGCGCAGGTATTGCTGATTACTGTATAATTTGTGGCGACGTGGATCATCCAGTGTTCGACTGTCGTGAATACACACCCGCACTTCGTGGCTATCGAAATCGTCTGTTTTTAAGAAGCGCACATCGTTGGTGGCCACCACGGGTGTGTTAGTGGTGAGTGATAAACTCACCGCGGCATGCAAATACTCTTCTTCACCTTCTCGACCCGTGCGCTGTAATTCTAAATAATATCGATTAGGAAATATGTGCTGCCAGGCTTTCAGTAACTCAGCTGCCTGCATTGAATTACCCGACAACAATGCGCGACCAACATCACCTTCACGACCACCAGATAAAACGATGATTCCTTGATTGAGTTCGCGAAGCCAGTCGACCTCGATCATTGGGATGCCACCATGCTGACCCTCGAGGTATCCTTTGGAAATCAGCTGGGTAATATTTTGGTAACCCTCATTATTCTGGCACAGCAAAACCATGCGCGATGGTTGCTCAGTTTCCACCGCGGGGCGTACCCAAATATCCACACCAATGATAGGCTTAATACCTGCGGCCATCGCAGCACGGTAAAACTTCACCATGGCAAATAAGTTGGATTGATCGGTTAAGGCAATGGCGGGCATGTTCTGTTCAGCCGCTGTTTTCATTAACGGCTTGATGCGAACCGTGCCATCAACCAGTGAATATTCAGTATGTAAACGAAGATGTACGAATCGAGGGTTCATTTAAAACTATTATCTACTTTAGGTTATTTATTTAAGCTATTGTTTTATATAAAATTTATAGTATAAATTACAATGGCGTCTTGAGCTGATTATTATGAGTCAGATTGGCACGACTCACAACGCCTAATAGTGATTTACCACTTTTATTTGCAAATCAGCGGGCAAACCGGCAGTCGTTTCCCACATTCAATGGGTTTTACCGCAAATATGGTGTTTTATATACCACTCAGCAAGAATTTGGCAAACACGGCTGCCGAATAGCTAAATCGCCCAATCAGTTAGCAGCTACAAACTTTAGGTTTAGTATCTAACTCACTGATTTACATTAATTTTATATGAAAAATAACGCCCAGATCTGAACCAAAAAAGACTAAACCTCAACCCGCAGCGGGATTTTAAGGCAAATGAAATGACTAAAACAGAGCCGGAATCAGCGATGGAGCCAGAGACACAATCGGCAGCTAGCTCAGCAAAGAAACAATCATCAGGCCTGTAGATTTACCCCATCAGCGGCCAATACAGCCGATGGTAACGGGCCATTGTCAGCCCAATTTAGCCAGCACTCTAGTCACAGGCCCGAAGGTTTTGCGATGCTCCGGGCAGGCTCCATGCTCTTCAAGCAGCGCCATATGCACCTTGGTTGGATAGCCTTTATGACGATCAAATTCGTATTGTGGATACTCTTTATGCAGCTTTTCCATCTGCTCATCACGCTCTACTTTTGCCAAAATAGAGGCCGCGGCAATTGCCTCAACCCTGGAATCTCCCTTCACAATTGCCTCAACATCACAGCTCAAATCGGGTTTTTTATTACCATCCACCAGGGCAATATCGGGCATTTCAGGCAGGCTTTCAACCGCCAGTTTCATTGCCAAAAGACTCGCCTGAAGGATGTTAATCTGGTCTATTTCTTCTGGGCCTACGGAAGAAATAGACCAGGCCCTGGCTTTTAAACGGATCTCTTTGGCGAGCATTTCACGCTTTTTGGCGGTGAGTTTTTTCGAGTCATTTAAGCCTTCAATTGGATTTTTCTCATCCAGTATAACGGCAGCGGCAACCACCGCACCGACTAATGGCCCCCTGCCCGCTTCATCTACACCCGCTATTCGAGAGTACCCTGTGAGATCAATATCAATGTCGTTTATCATAATTTCCGGTACAATTCCTTGTCTTTGAAATAGCCGAATAATATAGAGTTGCCTACTAGTTGAGCAAGGTAAAACTGAATTTTGTTCTGCGCAACAGCCACTTTAGCACTTACAAGCTGTGTAAAATATGAATATGCCCACCAGCAAACCAGCCAATAACTCCACAAACAAACGCATCATGATCAGTGCCGGAGAAGCCTCTGGTGATATGCATGCTGCTAATGTGGTGAAAGCACTGCATCAACAGGATAGCTCTATAGAGGTATATGGCATGGGTGGTGAACACCTACGCCAGGCGGGCGCGAGCTTACTCGTAGATTGTACCGATATAGCGGTAATGGGCATAGTTGAGGTACTGCTAAAGTACCGCAGCATTATGAAGGCGCTGAATATTTTAAAGGAATCACTGCGCCAGAATCCGCCCGACCTGCTTATTGTGGTGGATTACCAGGAATTCAATAATAAACTCGCCGAAGCCGCCAAAGAACTGGGCATTAAAGTGCTGTTTTATATTGGCCCACAAGTATGGGCATGGCGCCAGCACCGTGTACACCAAATAGGTAAACGCGTAGATATGATGGCGGTTATTCTACCCTTTGAAGAGAAGTTTTACCGCGATGCACACGTTCCAGTACGCTTTGTAGGTAACCCACTGGCCGATGAGGTAAAACCCAATAAGAGCAAACAAAGCTGCATGCAGGAATACGGTTTAGACACCAGCGAGCCGGTTATTGGCTTATTACCCGGTAGCCGACGTAGCGAAATAAAGCGCATTTTACCCCTGCAATTAGCCGCTGCAGATATTTTGCATCAGCAAAAGCCAGACTTACAGTTTGTATTACCCATTGCCAGCACCTTAAGCGACGAAGCCTTTAAGGCCGATTTACAGCAGTATAAACACTTAAATGTAAGGCTAGTAAAAGACCTTTCATACAATGTAATGCAGTGCTGTGACGCCATTATTGCCGCTTCTGGCACCGCCACCTTAGAAATTGCCTTGATGGGTATTCCCAATTGCATCACCTATAAAATTGCGCACATATCTTACGCGATTTTAAAACGCATGGTGAAAATTGAGCACATTGGTTTAGTTAATATTGTCGCAGAAAAAGGTATCGTAAAAGAATTTTTACAATACGATGCTAAGCCCAAATTAATCGCTGAAGAAATTTCAAAAATACTCGATAACACTGAATATCGTAGCAATATGATTAGCGAGTTAAATGCAGTACGTAATAAATTAGGCAAAAGCGGCGGCGTGAATAATATGGCTGAGCTTGCACTGGAAATGCTAGAAGATTAAATACAGCCCTTTTATTGCAAATATTACCCCACATAGTTGCACGTACAACAATTTAGCATTACAATCGCACTATGTTTGAACGATGCCTATACTTCAATATCAACGCACTAACACGTGCCGTCAATCGCATATGGGATGAAGCCTTTGCTGAATTCGACTTATCGCCTTCACACGCCTATTTACTTCGCTTGGTTTTAACCACCCCAGGTCTCACTCCAAAACAGATAGGCCAGGAACTTAAACTTGAAAAATCAACCGTTACCCGCTTTCTTGATTCACTTGGCAAAAAGGGATTCATACTTAGGAAATCCGGCACCAGCGGAGACGCTAGAGAACAAGCTATCTGCCCGACTAAAAAGTCTGAAAAAATAGCCACCCAGCTAGAAGAAAAAGGCAAGCAGCTTTATAAAACAATGCTTAAAAATATTGGCCAAACCGAACTAATCTCTTTGGTTAAAAACTTACGCAATATCGAAACCAATATCAAATAAGTTTTTATTTACATATATAGTTGTACATACAACCTATGGAGAAAAAATGAAAATAACAAATAACGCTATTACGGGAAAGGAAATTTCAACTGAACTAGCTACACCTATTAATGCCCTTATAAAATTTTATGCGGCATTCAATAATCGTAATATTTCATTGATGGAAGAAAACTGGTTACAGACTAATGAAGCCTCTATGTCAAACCCATTAGGCGGCATAAAGCGTGAATGGAAAAACATAAAAGAAGTGTACAAAAAAATATTTAGTGGTAATGCTCGCGTATATGTTGAATTTTATGATTACAGCATACATACCGTAGAAGATATGTTTATAGCCGTAGGCCATGAAAGGGGTTTATTAGAAATAAACGATTCTAAAATTGAACTCGCTATTCGTACTAGTCGAGTATACAAATTACATAAAAATCAATGGAAACAAATTCATCATCATGGCTCAATGGATAATCCAGCACTTTTAAACACTTATCAATCCACTTTACTCAAGCATTAAGGAAAACATGAAATGAACATACTACTTAGCACAGAATTATACTGGTTAGTGATGACACTCTTAATGACATCACTATTCTGGGTTCCCTACATTATAAATCGTATGTTAGAGCAAGGGATATTAAATGCTTTATGGGATCGTTTTGGTGAAACTTACACGGAAAAAAAATGAGCTAAGAGAATGATGAGTGCGCACAAAAATGCGCTGGAAAATTTAGTTATTTTCGCTCCGCTGGTCATTCTTATCCAGGTGTCTGGACTAAATTCCTCAAGCACTGCAACTGCCTGCATGATCTACTTTTTTGCTCGACTAACACATTATTTTGTATTTACGTTTGCCCTACCCTTACTGAGAGTCGTTACATTTTTAATTGGCTTTGGCACTCAAATGTTTTTGGCAGTAACATTATTAGGAATATAAACATTATAATTATGCGGGCTTGTGGTAACTGAGTCACGAATCACATACAAAATACACATTTTACAGGCAAAAAAACATATAAATATATTATATGGTTTTTTAAAAATATTAAGTCATTTTAACGAACAACACCGCGTTCTGACTGTTTAATAAAATCCGTCATCCTTTTTACTTCTGGGTATTTCTTGATAAGATCCGCCGCTTCTTTCATCACTTCTTCGCGGGGCTTTTTAGAACGAATGGTTATTTTATAGGCATTTACAATCGCGCGAATTACTTCATCGCTGTAACCATGACGCTTTAAACCAACCTTATTAATACCACCGGCTTTACCGTAGCTACTTGCTACAACAACATAGGGCGGTACATCCTGATTGATGATTGAACCCATACTGGTAAAAGCATAGGCACCAATTTTTGAAAACTGATGCACCAGTGTGAAGCCACCTAATATGGCATGATCTCCCACTTCAACATGTCCTGCGCATGAAGCCGAATTTGCAAATACGATATGGCTACCAATTTGACAATCATGTGCCACATGCACATAAGCCATAAGTAAATTATCATTAGCAATGCGCGTAATACTACCGCCATCGGCGGTGCCACGTGAAATGGTTACATTTTCTCGAATCGTATTATTATCGCCAATTTCTAGAAATGAATCTTCACCTGAAAATTTTAAATCTTGCGGTTCTTCACCAACAGATGCAAATTGAAATATTTTATTATTTTTACCAATTTTAGTAGGCCCGTTAATCACCACATGAGGGCCAACCCATGTACCTGAACCTATTTCCACATTCGCACCGATAATACTATATGGACCTATCTCGACATCGTCGGCAATCTTTGCTGTCGCATCTATGATTGCAGTTTGATGGATCATTTGAAATAGCCTCTAAAATTATTACTCATGGAACGTAGCTAGGAGAATAGCCGATAAACTATGACTTAGGGTTATCTGTTGCCGCACACATAATAATAGCGCTTGCTGCCAGCTTACCATCTACCAACGCCTTGCAATCAAACTTCCAGATGCCACGTGAGCGCTTAAGCAACTCAACCTGTAGAGTAAGTACATCGCCAGGAACAACCTGTCTTTTAAAACGCGCACCATCTATACCAACAAACAGGTAAAGCATATCGCTATCTGGGTCTTCACCCATTGTTTTAAAACCCAGTAAACCCGTGGCCTGCGCCAGGGCTTCCATAATAAGTACACCCGGCATTACAGGGTAATGAGGAAAATGCCCCTGAAAGAAAGGTTCATTTATGGTTACATTTTTTACAGCTGTAAGGCTTTTACCTAATTCGAAATCTAAAACCTTATCCACCAATAAGAAAGGATAACGGTGCGCAAGGAGCTTTTTAATTTCTCCAATATTCATTGTATTCACAGTAAAACCTCAGCTTTTTTATTCTTTATCTTTTATGAGCTTTTCAAGCTGCTTAATGCGTTTAGCCATTTCATCTAGCTGCCTGAACCTTGCACTATTTTTTCGCCATACTCGCGTTTCATCAATGGGTGTATTTGATGAGTAAGAACCCGCTTTAGTTAATGACTTTGAAACCATAGACATCGCCGTAACAATAACATTATCAGCAATTTCTACGTGATCCCTAACACCTGTCATACCTGCAAACAGGCAATTTTTACCGATTTTTGTACTGCCCGCTATGCCAACACCTCTAGACATAAGTGTATGCTCACCAACGCTAACATTGTGCGCAATTTGTACGTGGTTATCTAACTTAACACCATTACCGATAACGGTGTCTTGCAGCGCGCCTCGATCGACAACCGAGCAGGCACCTATTTCCACTGCATTACCTATAACAACACCACCCACCTGTGGGATTTTTAACCACTCGCCCTGATCAAATTCAAAACCAAAGCCATCTGAACCTATCACCGATGCAGAGTGCATTATACAGTACTCTCCGATTACACAGTTATGGTAAACCGTTACATTAGAATACAAATGAGTATTCAGACCAATGCGACTATTCCGGCCGACAAAACAGCCTGCATCGATTCTCACACCATCTTCAATTACCACGCCCTCTTCAATAACTACATTTGGCCCTATATAAGACAGACTAGAAATTGATGCCGATGGGTCTATTACGGCGGTTGTATGAACGCCCGGTGCGGGTTTGTGTTCAGGATAAAGTAAGGCTACAACTTTTGCATAAGCCGCACGTGGGTTTTCAACCACTAATGATGCCACTGGTGAATCGCCAAGCACATCTTCGCGCAAGATAACCGCACTTGCCGATGTGCTTTTTAAACTCGCTACGTACTTGGCACTGGCAACAAAGCAAATATCACCAGCCCCCGCATCATCAAGTTGAGCCGCTGCACTTATCATAAGCTCAGCATCACCTATAAGTCGTGCACCTATGTGCTCAGCAAGTTGTTGTAAGTTATAACTCATACTGGTTAATCGTTATTACTTAGCTGCTTTAATAACATTTTCTAATATAGCCTCTGTAATATTAATGCTATCCGCTGCAAACATTACACCTTCATTAACGATTAAGTCATATTTCTTTTCAGCGGCAAATTTTTGCGTCACCTCAAATACAATTTTTCTAAATGCAGTCATTTCTTCATTTCTAACGATTTGTAATTCTTTTTCGAGTTTAGCGCCTTTCTCTCTGTACTCAGCCACCATGTCTTTGAGTTTAGTACGTGAAGCCATTATTTTACTCTCCGTCATTAACAGCTCATTAGTTTTAATTTCTTTTTCTAATGACTTAATATCGGTAATTAATGCTTCAATTTCTTGTTTAGGTCCATTAAATTTAGATTCGATCATTTTATCTATGCCTTTAACTTTGGCATATTCATTGAACAACTTAGTTACATTAACAAAACCTATTTTTCCCGCATGGCCTGTTAACGGCATTACCAACAAACCAGCTAATATTAAAACTGAAAATAGTCGTTTACTCATTACTCTTTCTCCTAAAAAATTGATCCAATGCTAAATTGGAATGCTCGTTTATCATCACCATCCTGCTCTGCAATAGTACGTGCCCAGCTGAATCTCAGCGGCCCGATTGGTGCCAACCATACAAATGAAACACCTACCGAACTACGTAATTCATCTGAATTAAATCCGCCATTAAATTTATTTGATGCCACATCATCCTTTAAAAAAACATTACCTACATCATAAAAGGCACTAAGGCGTACGGAACTCGGCGGCTTTTCTAAAAATGGAACGGGGAATATAACTTCGGCACTTGCTACTGTTCTAATATCACCGCCAACGGGTTTATTAGTATTCTCATCTACTGGGCCTAATGAGTTCGAGTCAAAACCACGCACCGTCCTTAAGCCACCTGCAAAAAATCGCTCATAAAATGGATACGATGTAGTGTCACCATAGCCATCGCCATAAGCAATATCGGTTCTAACTAGAGTAGTTACATTTCGGGTTACAGGAAAATAAAATTTATTTCTGTATGTTACTTTATAGTAATCCACATCACTATTCGGCAGCGAAACATCAAGCGATATTGATTGAGAGTTACCCGCTGTCGCAAATATTGTTCTATTGCGCGTATCATGCGAAAAACTTGCGAGAATTGTGTACGCTTCAAGAGATGCTTCATTTGGGTTGCCATTAGCATCAACACTTCCATATTCTGCAAGGAACGCATCAACATCAGCAATAACAGCAACCCCCCCCCTAAAGATGTCAGTTGCTTCATAACCAACACCAATTCGCAACCGATCATATTCGGTCAATGGAATACCGTATGAAAGGTTTACACCATAAGAATTTTGAAAGTAATTACTAATATCCTGTTGCGCAGCATCACGTTCACGATACGACGCCGAGATGGTTCGACTAATACCATCTATTGTATGATAAGGATCTGTAAAAGAAACACTATAAACTTTATTTGCTTTATCATTATTAAAATTTAGAACTAGATTTTCACCCGTACCATTCAGATTATCCAGAGTTAAGCCCAGGTTAAAAACAAATCCCTGGGTTTGTGAAAAACCTGCACCGATATTAAAACTACCTGACATGCGTTCTTTAACACTAATATTTAAATCTATCAGGTCTTCTGTACCTGCCACTGGATCTTTACTAACCACTACTTCTTCAATGTAAGGCAAGCGTTGTAAACGTATTTTAGATCTCTCCAACTTGCTATTAGATAGCTCACCGCCTTCCATTAAACGTAATTCACGACGTAATACTTCATCGTTCGTTTTATAGTTACCTGAAAAGCTAATACGATTCACATATACTTTTTTGCCTGGGTCAATAAAATAAGCAAGCTCTACCTGCAAGGTTTCATCATTAATGTTAGGAGCCACTTTTACTTTTGCAAAAGCATAACCTTCGTTACCTAACCTGCGGGTTATCAGGTCTTTTACATCAATCATTCTATTTCTCGAAAACACATCACCTGATTTGATCGAAATCAGTTTGCGCAATTCGCTTTCTGGCACAACAAGATTACCTGCCAAACTTACTTCACTAACAGTATATTTTTCACCTTCAGTAATATTCATGGTGATATATATATCTTTTTTATCTGGCGTAATAGTTACCTGCGTTGAATCCATGGAAAAGCGCACATATCCCCTATCCTGGTAATATGATTTTATAGTTTCCTCATCCGCCGCTAGCTTAGGTTTGGCGTATTCATCTATACTACTAAACAAATCGAAATAACCCGGTACACCTAACTGCAAATCTTCTAGTAATGTAGCATCATCAAAGACTTTATTACCGACAATATTTACCTGTTTGATTTTAGCGATAACACCTTCTGAAATTTCTATATCAATATCAACACGATTACGCTCTAGTTCAGTAATTTTTGTATCAATACGTACAGCATATTTACCACGACTAAAGTAAGCCTGCTGCTTTAAGCCCTGCTCAATTTTATCCAAGGCTGATGGTTTAAATACACGCCCCTTAGTAATTTCCAGGTCATCGAGTATTTCTTCAAGCTGCTTATCATCAATATCACTATTGCCTGACCAGCTAATATTTGAAATAGCAGGTCGCTCCAACACTTGAACAACTAATGTATTACCGTCTTTAAGTAATTTTACATCTTTAAAAAATCCAGTCTTATACAGTTCCTGAATAACATATGATGTTTGCGCACTATCAAATGAATCACCAATTTTTACAGGCAGATAATTTAACAGCGTGCCATCTGGGATACGCTCCAAACCTAACAGTTTAATATCTTTGACAACAAAGCTATTAGCAGCGTATGCATGCATATGAGAAAATAATAATAAGAATAAAATAAATAGCTTACGCAATGTCATCGCCAATAATAGTAGTGTTGGTTAAATTAATTAATTAAGCGCTGAATATCATTAAAGATAGCCAGGCTCATTAAAAGAAACAGCAACATCAAACCCACTTGCTGTCCCATTTGTTGTGTTTTTTCTGAAACAGGAGAACCTTTCACTATTTCAATAAGGTAATACATTAAATGCCCACCATCTAGCATCGGCACAGGCAATAAATTTAATACACCTAAGCTAACTGAAATCATTGCTAAAAATTTCAAATAAACCAAAACACCAATACTCGCCGTAATACCTGCATATTGCGCAATAGTAATTGGCCCAGAGATGTTTTCTAGTGCTGCTTGACCCACCAGCATTTTACCTAAAACTTTGAATGTAAGAATTGAAAAAGTCCATGTTTCATCTAATGCCCGTATACCCGCTTCAAACAGACCATATTCGATGCGTATTTTTGACTTTGCAATGAGTTCTTCTGGTACGTCGGGATATGCACCCATAAAACCAACAATGTCTTCACCACGTTGTTTTTCATCAGGACGTAATTGCAACACCAGCTCTGTACCCGAACGATTAATTAATACATTTAAGTCTTTACCTGCACTAGACTGAATAACTTCGACCAGGTGATCCCAATTAACGATAGCTTGATCATTGATTGATAAAATTTCGTCACCTGCAGCAATACCGGCTTTAAGTGCTGCACCTTTTTCAGTAACACCACCAATCTTTGCAGCAAATTCTGGTTTCCATGGTTTAAAGCCCAACTGATCAACGATATCCATTTTTTCATTTAATATATGTCGATCACCAATCGAAATTGGATAAACCGTTTCATATAAATTGGCTGTACGCACTTTAATGGGAATATCACCTCCATCAAGCCCCTGTTTAATCAGCGCAAGCCGAAATTCATTCCATGTTCTTACTTCTTTATCCGCCACCGCGAGAATTTGATCTTCAGCAGCAAAACCTGCAACCGCCGCAATACTCTCCACATCTGGCGCTGCGATTACCGGCTTAATGCCATCTTCGCCATTCACAAAGAAAATAAAATAGAAAAATGCCGCTAATATAAAATTGAAAATTGGCCCTGCGGCAACAATTGCAAAACGCGTGGATACAGGCTGGGTATTAAAGGCTCTATGGCGTAGTGATTCATCTACTGGACCTTCCCTCTCATCGAGCATTTTAACGTAGCCGCCCAGGGGAATAGCCGCCACTACAAACTCTATTAGATCCTCACCTTTCTGTACGCGTTTTATAAAAAGCGGTTTGCCAAAACCGATTGAAAAACGTAGCACCTTTACTTTTAGAAGGCGCGCCACCCAGTAATGTCCAAACTCATGAAAGGCTACCAACACACCGATAGCAATTATGAAAAATAAAATATTATGTAAAAATCCACCCGAACCCATTATTTAAATCCCAAGCGGTTTACCCACTCTGTTGCTACAGAGCGCGCCTCTGAATCTGCCTGCAATATATCTTGCAGATTATTTGGTAAGATATTTTTTGTATTTTCCAATGTTTTTTCAATCACTTTAGCGATGTTAGTAAAGCCCAGTGCTTTATTCAAAAAGGCATCTACAGCAATTTCATTTGCTGCATTTAATGTTGTTGTAGCTGTACCACCAATTTTCAACGATTCGTAGGCCATGGATAAACAGGGAAAACGCTCAAAATCTGGTTTTTCAAAGTCCAAGGTTGCGACCTCGAAAACATCCAATGGTTCAACACCGGAGTGTATTCTCTCAGGCCAGGCCATCGCATGAGCAATCGGTGTGCGCATGTCAGGATTACCCATTTGTGCCAGCACCGAGCCGTCGTTGTAACTCACCATGGAATGAATAACACTCTGTGGGTGTATTACGACTTGAATCATTGATGCTTGAGTATCAAACAACCAGCAGGCTTCAATAACTTCCAGGCCTTTATTCATCATGGTGGCTGAATCAACCGAAATTTTCTGCCCCATCACCCAGTTCGGATGGGCAACCGCTTCTTCCGGTGTCACACTGTGCAGAGTGCTAACATCACGCGTTCTAAAGGGACCACCGCTGGCGGTGAGTAATATTTTGTTTACGCCGGATCCCTCAAGCCCCTTTTCAAAGTGCGTTGGCATACATTGAAAAATAGCATTATGTTCAGAGTCAATCGGCAGTAAGGTCGCGTTATGCTGCTTCACTTCCTTCATAAACAGGTCACCGGACATCACCAGTGCTTCTTTATTTGCCAATAGAATTCGTTTGCCCGCACGTGCAGCCGCTAACGTCGGCAATAAACCTGCCGCACCAACAATGGCTGCCATAACCTGGTCGACTTCATCAAGACTAGCCACTCTCTCTAAAGACTCAACACCCGACAATACTTTAGTTGGTAATTCTGTCTGAGAAATTCTATCTTGTAGGCGAAGTGCCGCATCTGCATTCGCCATTACCGCATATAGAGGTTTATGCTCTAGACATTGCTGAAAGAGTTTTTCGTCTGCATTATTTGCAGTAAGCGCTACTGCCTGATATTTTTCTGCATGGCGCGAAATAACATCCAGCGTATTCACACCAATGGTGCCTGTGGAACCTAATACACAAATACCCTGCCTGGACATTAAAATATCACCTGTCCTAATAACAATGCGAACAATGGCGCAGATGAAGTAACGCTGTCTATTCTATCAAGAATACCACCATGACCTGGCAATATATTTCCAGTATCTTTTAAATTTTGTTCCCGTTTTAACAAGCTGAAGAACAGGTCACCAGCAACGGAAATGTAAGTTGCCAATGCTGCAATAATTAATAGCAGTAATGTTTCTATGGCTTGTAATTCAAATACAAAACTTGCCAGGTAACTATATATAGCCGTTGCAAACACTGCGCCATGCAAACCCTCTTTGGTTTTTCCCGGGCTTAAGTTAGGCGCCAGTTTATTTTTGCCAAATCGTTTGCCTGAAAAATAAGCACCGATGTCGGCAACCCAAATAATACTTAAACAGTAAAATAACCACAGGCTACTTTGCTCACGTATTTGCATTAATGCGAGGATGGGCGGCAGTAGTACAACCAGCCCTAATATCACTTTAAACAGCGAGACACCCTCTGCATTTGCTTTAGGCCCTTTAGAAAACATATGGTATGTAGCGACTAGCCAAAAAATAACGCTAAAAGACAAAACAGGATTTAATAATTCAGGATATTTAACCATGTATTGTTGAGACACAAACACAAGCATGCCAATTATCGCAGCATAGGCAATACGATAAGCAATATTTTTCACACCACTTAAACGTGCCCACTCCCAGGCTGAAATGACAATAATAGTAATTAGTGCATAGAAAATAACGTCACTGGGTTGCGTTAAAATACCCCAAATCACCAGAGCAGCTAAGGGTATTGCGGTTAATATTCGTTGTTTCAACATGAAAGATTAACCATGGAGTGGTGTTTCGACCTGCTCACCCGTTTTACCAAATCGCCTTTGACGACCTTCGAACCAGCTAAGCGCCTCTTGAAATTGCTGGACCCCAAAATCTGGCCACAGCGTATCGGTAAAATACAACTCGGTATAGGCAAGCTGCCAAATCAGAAAATTACTAATGCGCTGTTCACCACCCGTACGAATAAATAAATCTGGCTCTGCTAATTCACTAAGACAAGTATAGTTATTCACCATTTCAGCATCTATATCTGCAACATTGATATCGCCAGCCTGAACTTTAACTGCAATTTTTTTGCAGGCCTCTGCAATATCCCAACGACCGCCATAATTAACAGCAATATTTAACTGCAGCCCTGCATTGCTTTCAGTCAACTGGGTAGCCGCTTGTATTTTTTGCTGCAATTTTGCAGAAAAGGCCGAACATTCACCGATAAAACGCACACGCACATTCTGTTTGTGCAAAGATTCTACCTCTGACTGCAAGGTAGAAACAAACAGTTCCATTATGCTACTGACTTCTTGCTCAGGTCTTTTCCAGTTTTCACTGCTAAATGCAAAAATAGTCAGTGCTTGAATGCCTTCTTTAACCGATGCCTCAACCACTTTTCGAGTTGATTTAACACCTGCATGATGACCTGCCGTTCTTGGCATTAAACGTTTTTTAGCCCAACGTCCATTGCCATCCATCACCACTACAATATGCTTTGGCTTTGCTGGCGTATCTTGCTCAGTTTTTTTAAACGAGGTAATTCCCATGGCTAAAACTATTTAGTGATAAATCACTAAATTTCCATCATTTCCTTTTCTTTTGCTTCAAGAACCTTATCAATATCTGCAACATATTTATCAGTTAGCTTCTGGATACGCTCTTCCGCTTTACGATTATCATCTTCTGAAATTTCTTTTTCTTTTAATAAGTCTTTGAAATCACCATTCGCATCACGACGAATATTTCTAACCGCAACCTTTGCACCTTCACCTTCAGCCTTCACCACTTTAACCAGATCACGACGACGTTCTTCCGTTAAAGCAGGCATTGGCACACGAATCACTGTGCCTTGCGAGGCAGGATTCAAACCAAGGTTAGCTGTCATAATGGCTTTTTCAATCGCCGCTACCATGGGTTTTTCCCATGGAGTAACCGCTAATGTTCTAGCATCTTCTGCAACTACGCTGGCAATTTGTTTAATAGGCGTCATGCTTCCATAATAATCGACCATTACCTGATCAAGTAAACTTGGATGCGCACGCCCGGTACGAATTTTTGTGAGTTCGGTTTTCAGAGACTCTACGCTTTTAAGCATACGTGACTCTGCATCTTCGACTATCTCATCAATCATCTATATTCTCCAATACGATTTAAATTCCGCACGTTTAACTTGCGGGTACAACTGATGTTCCTATTGTTATATCGGTTACTGTACGTAACAAATCACCAGCTTCGTTTAAATTAAATATTCTTAATGGCATATTTTGTTCTTTACATAAAACAATGGCCGTTGCATCCATAACCTGAAGTTCCTTGTGCAAAACGTCATCATACGTTAATGAGTCATAACGTTTAGCATGTGGATTTTTCATCGGATCAGAATCGTATACGCCATCAACTTTTGTGGCCTTAATTAATACGTCTGCTTCTATTTCGATTGCACGCAAACTGCCCGCGCTATCGGTGGTAAAAAATGGGTTACCGGTTCCAGCACCAAAAATAACAATACGGCCTTTTTCTAAATGACGTACCGCACGACGGCGCACGTAGTCTTCACATACTTGATGAATACTTAAGGCCGACATTACACGGCAACTTGGGCCAGCTCGTTCAATTGCGTCCTGTAAGGCAAGGCAGTTCATAACGGTTGCTAACATGCCCATGTGATCGCCGGTTATTCTATCCATACCCGCATCAGCCAGGCCTTTGCCGCGAAAGATATTACCTGCACCAATCACTACACCAACTTCAACACCCAGCTCAGAAATTTGCTTAATTTCTGCGGCTACACGGTCGAGAATATCAGGATCGATACCTGAATCCTGTGAACCCATTAAAGCTTCTCCACTAAGCTTTAATAATACGCGTTTATAAATAGGTTTTGAGTCACTCATTTTGATGCATCGCTCTTATGGTTATTATGGCTGGTTTTATTCTTTAATAACTATTTCGATAAATCGTTGGTCCCTGCACATAAAAAACCGGGATACAAACCCCGGCTTTTTATTTTTCCATCATCGTTCAGTGATGCCTACTAGCCGTTAAGCTGAGCCATAACTTCTTCAGCAAAGTTCTCGACTTTCTTCTCGATACCTTCACCTACTTCAAAACGATTGAAGCTCTTAATTTCAGCTCCTTTAGATTTCAACAGTTGTTCAACTGTTTGATCTGGGTCTTTAACGAATGGCTGACCAACCAGAGTAATTTCAGCCAGGTATTTACGAATACGACCGCCAATCATCTTTTCGATGATTTCATCGGGCTTACCGCTTTCTTTAGCCTGTGCTACTAAAATTTCTTTCTCTTTAGCCAACAAGTCTTCCGGTACTTCAGATTCGTTAAGACAAACCGGATTACTTGCCGCAATGTGCATTGCAATATCTTTAATCAGATCCGTATCATCCTTATCCATCTCAACCAGCACACCCATACGCACACCGTGTGAATATGAACCAAACGTGCCATCAGTTGACTTACGCTCAAAACGACGTACCTGAATGTTTTCACCGATTCGAGCAACCATTTCCTGACGTACTTCTTCGATTGTCTTGCCACCATCTTCTAGTGGAAGAGCAACCAGTGCCGCAACGTCAGCTGGCGAATCATTAAGAATACGCTGAGCTACACTGTTAGTGAAGGCCTTAAACTCGTCACCACCTGATACGAAATCAGTTTCACAGTTAACTTCAACAATTGCCGCTTCTTTCTTGTCGTCAGAAAGTGCGACTGCAACTAAACCTTCCGCAGCAGTACGAGCTGATTTCTTGTCAGCCTTAGCTAAACCAGATTTGCGCATATTTTCAACGGCTGTTTCCATATCGCCGTCTACTTCTTGCAGTGCTTTCTTACATTCCATCATGCCTGAGCCAGTGCGCTCACGCAGTTCTTTAACCATAGCGGCAGTAATTTGCATTGCCTTTACCTCATTAAATTAGTATTGATTGCTAACCTTAAGAATACCTAATTACTTGTCTTCAACAGGAGCAGCTGCAGGTGCATCTGCAGCGACTTCAGCTTTAGGTGCAGCTTTTTTTGCTGCCTTCTTCTTAGGTGCAGGCTTCGGTGCATCATCCTGCACAGCATCTGCTGAACTAATGTTTAGAGAAGCTGCTTTACCTTCAATGATCGCATCCGCAACCGCTTCAATGTATAACTTAACAGAGCGAATTGCATCGTCATTACCCGGTACGACGTAATCAATGTCATCTGGAGAGTTGTTAGAATCAACCACACCAATAACTGGAACACCTAATACTTTTGCTTCGTGTACAGCAATCGCTTCATTACCTGTATCGATTACAAAAATAGCATCTGGAATACCATTCATGTCCTTAATACCACCCAGCGTCTTTTCTAGCTTTTCCAGCTCACGGCTAAGGTTCAATGCTTCTTTCTTGATCATGCGATCGAAAGAGCCATCTGTAGACATAACTTCTAAATCTTTTAAACGACGAATAGATGCGCGAACGGTGTTGAAGTTCGTCATCATGCCACCTAACCAACGGTGGTTAACGAACGGCATGCCACAACGGCGTGCTTCTTCGGCGATAGCGGCACGAGCGGCACGCTTAGTACCAACAAATAAAACCTTACCGTTGCTTGCAGCAATTTTGCTGATCGCATTCAACGCATCGTTGAACATTGGTAGTGTCTTTTCTAAGTTGATGATATGAATTTTGTTGCGAGCACCAAAGATGAATTGAGACATCTTAGGGTTCCAGAAGCGCGTTTGATGTCCGAAATGAACACCAGCTTCTAACATTTGACGCATGGTCACTTTAGCCATAATAAATTTCCTAGTAGGGTTAGGGTTAGGCCTCCACATACCCCTTGCAACAACCCAAATCAGTGAATTTTCACTATTTAGGCACCCAGTTACACGGTGATGATATGTGTGCGTATTTAAAAATAATTAACGTTTACTTCAACTCATTTCAAGTCGAGCGGCGGCTTTATACCATATCTACGCACTATTCACAATAAAAACCTGCTTTTTCAGCCATTTATCGAGCCACACCAATTAAGGCTAAGTCTTCGAAATATAAGGAAATCTTGAAAAATATGCGCAATTAAGGCCTAATCGCATATCGAGTATAAAACGCCCACCCCAGAAGATAGTGTTTCGTGCTATCTATGCATAAATGTTTGGGCCGAACAAAAAGCTAAATTTCATGAGCATACACATAAAGACACCTGACGAAATCGAAAAAATGCGCGTTGCTGGTCGCCTCGCCGCCGAAGTATTAGAAATGATAGAGCCACATGTAAAAGCTGGCGTCACGACTGAGACACTGGACCAAATCTGCCATGACTATATTGTAAACACACAAAAGGCTATTCCAGCACCACTTAATTACCACGGCTTCCCAAAATCAATCTGCACCTCGGTTAATCATCAGGTATGCCATGGCATACCCAGTGAGAAAAAGCTCAAAAATGGCGACATCATCAATATCGATATCACCGTTATTAAAGATGACTTTCATGGCGACACCAGCAAGATGTTTTACATTGGCGAGCCCACCATAAAAGGTCGCCGTGTATCCGAGGTCTCCCGCGAATGCCTAATTGAAGGTATCAAACTGGTAAAACCCGGTGCGCAACTAGGTGATATAGGTGCAGCCATTCAAAAATACGCTGAATCACGTGGCTTTTCGGTGGTGCGCGAATATTGCGGTCATGGCATAGGCCGCGGTTTCCATGAAGACCCTCAGGTGATGCACTTTGGTAAAACGGGTACCGGTGTCGTCTTAGAAGAAGGCATGACCTTCACGATTGAACCGATGATTAATATAGGTAAACGGCAGATTAAAATCCTCAAGGATGACTGGACTGTCGTCACCAAGGATCACAGCCTGTCTGGCCAATGGGAACACACCATTCTAGTAACGCCTACTGGTTATGAAGTTTTGACCTTACGCAAAGACGAAATCATCTAAACAACCCCCAACCTGATATTTAAGAGCCGCTATGACTGATGTCACCCTGCATTCTGTAAGCATATTCAAAGACGAAGATTTTAAACAACAGCTAGCAGAGAAGCCCCATCAGCTTTTGCACGTCCTCAAAGACACTGTTCAAACTGGGCAAAAAGCCATTCAACAGGCCTTTGAAAGCGGTGCCGATACGCTACAAACCGTGAATGCCAGAGCGCATTTTATTGACCAGGTGTTAAGTCACTCTTTCAACCTCTATTTTGCAAACTGTGAGCAAAGCATTGCACTGGTTGCGGTAGGTGGTTACGGCCGAGCCGAATTACACCCCGCTTCAGACATAGACATAATGCTGCTGCTGGAAGAAAAAGAAAACGCCCATACAAAAGAAAAGCTTGAGCAGTATTTAACGTTACTCTGGGATACCCGACTCGAAATTGGCCACAGTGTACGCACGGTAGAAGAATGCATTGAAGAAGCAACTAACGACATCACCGTTATAACCAACCTAATGGAAGCTCGCCTGCTGACGGGAAATGAAGCCCTTTTCTCGCACATGATGGCATCTACTGGGCCGGACAAAATCTGGCCAAGCAAGGCCTTTTTCGAGGCCAAACTGGAAGAGCAGTCGCTACGCCACAGAAAGTTCGGCGGCACAGCCTATAACCTGGAACCCAATATCAAAGAGAACCCAGGCGGCCTAAGGGATTTACAGATGATCGGCTGGGTCGCCAACCGACACTTCGGCACGCGTATTTTGAGCGAACTCGTTGACCATAATTTTTTAAGCCTGTCAGAGTACGAGGCATTGCGTGAATGCCAGATTTACCTGTGGAAGATTCGCATTCACCTGCACTACCTCACCGGTAAACATGAAGACCGTCTGTTATTTGACCTACAACGAGAATTAGCACAGGCCTTTGGCTATGAAGACGGTGAAAACAACCTGGCCATTGAGCAGTTCATGCAACGCTACTACCGTACGGTACTTGAGCTAGAGCGCCTCAACGAACTGTTATTACAACTCTTTAGACAAGAAATTCTATATAGCGGTGACGATGAAAATGCCGTGAAAATAAACCGTCGTTTCCACGTTATTAATGGTTATATTGCAGCACGTAATGAGCATGTATTTGTAGACCACCCCAGCTCATTACTGGAAATATTCCTCATAATGGAGCTACAACCAGAAATACGCGGTGTACACGCACAAACCATTCGCCTAATCCGTGAAAATAGCCACCTGATTGACGATGAATTCCGCGCTTCCAAAACAGCCCATCAGCTGTTTATTAATATTATTACCCAGACACGCGGCGTAACGCACGAGTTACGCCGCATGAACCGCTACGGCATTTTAGCGGCCTACATCCCTGCATTCGACCAAATTGTTGGACGCATGCAATATGATTTATTCCATGCCTATACTGTTGATCAACACACCCTGTTTGTGGTGCGCAATATGCGTCGCCTGTCTGTGCCTGACTTCGCCCATGAACACCCCCTGGCCAGCGGTATTTTTCATCATCTGAAAAAACCCGAGCTATTATATCTGGGTGGCTTATTCCACGACATAGCCAAAGGCCGTGGCGGTAACCACGCAGACCTAGGCGCAGTAGATGCTTATGACTTCTGTCTGGCGCATGGCATTTCTACCAAGGATAGCGAGCTGGTTAGCTGGATGGTGAAAAAACACCTGTTAATGTCCATGGTGGCCCAGCGCAAAGATATCAGTGACCCAGAAGTTATATATAACTTTGCCAAAGAAATGAACAGCCTGAAACAGCTCGATTACCTGTATCTTTTAACCATGTGCGATATACGCGCCACCAACCCCAAGCAATGGACCACATGGAAAGATAATTTACTCGCAGAGCTATACCATAAAACAGCGGCGGCTCTAAAAGCTGGGCTCAATAGCCCACAGCAGCGCAGCATTGTTGCCGAAGAAACACGCACCTCGGTCACTCGCACACTAACAAGCCAGGGTATCGTGACGGAAGCCCTACAGGATCTTTGGGCACTGTTTTCAAATGACTACTTCATTTACCACAGCCCAGATGAAATCATCTGGCACACGCACGTATTACTCGATAAAAAGCAAACCCCGCCCATCACCCGCGCACGCATCAACCAACGGGGGGAAGCCGAAATATTTATTTACAGCGAAGAGCACGACCGCTTATTTGCCAGCATCGTTTCAACACTGGAACAACTCGGCCTAAATATTGCGGCCGCTAAAATCAACCTCACCAAAAACCAATATGCGCTTAATAGTTTCAAGGTGCTTGAGGAAGATGGCAGCAGCCCAACAGATGGATTTCGCATAAAGGAAATTGTCGAGAAATTACAGTCACGGCTAAGCGATATACCGACTGAAACCCCTCCAAGCACACGTAGACAAAGCCGCGCCTCAAAAAGCTTTGCCGTAAAAACGAGTATTCGCTTCGAACAGCTAGTGGGCAAGGACATAACGGTAATCAACATTGTATCTGCCGACAGGCCGGGACTATTAGCCAGCATAGCTCAGTCTTTTGTGGAGTGTGGTATCAATATTCGCCATGCAAAGGTGTCCACTGCGGGTGAAAAAGCAATCGATAGCTTCCACATAACCGATAAAGAGCATAACCCTTTATTAGATGACGACTCTATGAAAACGCTAAAAAACTCTTTGCTAAAACACATCAATCAGTAAAATTCACCTCAATATTCACCTTCCTGCAATTGTGTACTACAATGAAATTAATGACTTAGCTGTACTATCTTAATAATTGGATTAAGATAGTACAGCTAACTAACCGTATTAATTGATAAATCGAGGCATTGGTTGTGACACAGGCTACTTTTGTATCCCTATTTTTCCGTGCATTGGTCACCACCTGCACGCTCTTCTCAATCAGCTTATCCACAGCCTATGCGGAAGAAAAACGACCATTAGACACCGTCGTCATTATGGATAGCTCAGGCAGCATGAAGCTGACTGACCCCAAACAGTTACGCAAACCTGCCGCGAAACTATTTATTTCTCTACTCGGCGACCAGGACAGACTCAGCGTGGTTAGTTTTAGTAGCCAGGCCTGGCCCATTACCTACCTCACCCCCCTCGAAACCGACAAACAAGTTAACCAGGCGCTGCAAGCAAGCGATAAAATTTCTCATAAAGGTGCCTATACCAATATTCATTCCGCCATTAGTAAAGGCATCGAGTTTCTTAAAGAAAGTGACCAACTGAATCGTGAACCCATTATTGTTTTAATGTCAGATGGGCAAATGGATGTAGGCAATGCCGCAGAATCAACAAGACTACGCCAGGCCATTTTTGATGACTTACTGCCTCAGCTCGTTGAACACAATATTAAAATTTATAGCATCGCTTTTACTGAAGCCTCGGATCAAAAACTTCTTCAGGAAATTTCCGATGCAACGGATGGACGCTATGCGCTTGCCGCCAGTGATGATGTTTTGCATAAAGTGTTTAGCAAAATATTTGAGCAAACCAAAGAACCCAATATGCTGCCTCTTAACGAGAATGCATTTATCGTTGACTCAAGCATTCAAGAAATCACCATCATTGCCAACAAAGCCTCCGATAAAAGCCAGATATATTTACAGACACCTTCTGGCAAAAAAATAAACTCTACCTTCAAGTCTGCAACGCTAAAATGGTTTGTCTCCACTAGCTTCGACATGATTACGATTAAAAAACCAGAAGAAGGTGAGTGGAAAATTTTATTCAGTGATGATGACAACCGAGCCTATATCGTAGCCGATGTTAAATTGCGCACACAATTTGAACTAAACACTGAAAGCTATAACCCTGAACTCATTATAAAAGCCTGGTTTGAAAAAGGCGAAGAGACTGAAGCCAACAAAGATTTATTGAACAACATGAGCGTTACACTGGAAATTGAGCACCCCGATGGCACCACGGAAACGCTAGATGTTGATATCTCCAAAACAGCCAGTGAATTTGTTGCCCATTACAAACCCACAATGGATGGTTTTTATGGCGCTACGATGATTGCTAAATCCCGCACCTTCCAACGCCAGCAAACATTCTCTTTTCGCAATACCATGCCAACTGAAGCAGAGTTTGAGCCTGAAATTATTATAGAAGCTCCAAAAGTAATTGAAAAGCCTATTCCGCCAGCCCCAGTAACAGAACCTGAAAAAGAAGAAACAGATGTCGTACAAGTACTTATTTATTTTGGCCTTGCTAATGTCATCCTGATTTTCATAGGCTTAAATATTTTCTTTGCAATGCGCTACATGAAAACTAAAAAAACCACTGCAAAACCAACCGATGAAAAATAAATATCGCAGATAGAATACTATGGAAATATCACTTATATACGTACTCATTATCGCCGAAATCATCTTCGTTTTGGTCGGCCTTAGCATCACTTTTTTTATTCTTTGGCGGCGTAAATCTGAACCCGTAGAAAGCGAACCGCTACCAGTTGAAGATGCAGAATCTGAATTAGATGCGATAGATCTGGGTAACAGTTATATTGATTACCTCGATCAAGCAATAGAACGTAATACCTCTAAGCTACAACAAACTGAATCCAGTGAAGAAAACAGCGAAGAAGGCAGTGAAGAAGAGCCTTCTAACTCTGAGCCCTTACCCACTGAAGAACAAACCCAATTATTACAGGCCCGTGAGCAATTTTTATTAGTTGAAAAAGAAGCCGCAGAACAAACTGAGCAGGAAACTAATTTCTGGGAGCATATCTATTCAGGCATGAAAAACCTGCTAGGACAATTTAAAACAACTGAAGTTATAACTGAGACAGAAACCGTCGTTGATGAAAAAATCGAAAGCAAAGAAAAAGTTGTTTATATTGAAACACAAGGTAAAAAAATTGATGGTGAAGTTAACAAGTTAAAAGATATTATTTATGATCAGGAGAATGCACTTAGTAGCATGAAAAAGGCGCTTGAGTCTGCTGAAACTGATGCGCCAGATGATTCTCCGGCACTGCAAACCATAAGAGAACAGCTTGAAACTTTAGAACGCCAGCTCAGCGACTCCAAAATGTGCATGGAAGTATTAGAGATGGAGAATGATCGATTACAGGAAGAAGTCGATAAAATGGGCGAACGTCACACCGCTCTATTTGAAGAAGAGGAAAATAAAGAAGAAGAAAACACCTCAATGATCGACCTCGATCAAATAAAAGAAGTCATGGCAGAACAGGAAGCCAAAATAAATCAGCTACTCGAAACAATCGATTCATTAGAAATAGAAGCATCACAAGCGGAAAAACTCAAAGAAACTTTAAGTGGCTTCACTCGCACATCAAAAGAAATGATGAGTTGTATCACTATTTTAGAGGAAGAAAACGAACGACTACAAGAAGCTGCTTCGCACGTAACAGATGAACAACAAGAAGCCGACGTTGAAGTAACGCCACTGGTTGTTAACGATGAAGAAATGGCTGAACTGCAAAGCAAAGTATCAGAACTTGAAGAAGAAATAATCAAGAAAGATGTTGCCTTTGCTCAATTACAGGATGAATTCAGTTCAATGGAAACGGAATATCTGGCTATGTATGAAGCCATGCACAACAGTGAAGGCTAATAAAAAACAGATGCATAACAGCCTGCGAAACTTATGCTGAATGCTATATAATTCACCTCACCTTACACAACCCAATTAGTTGCACAATGTCAGAATACTCAAGCGATAACACAATCCAACTCGCTCTAGACCTTATTTCTAGAGATTCAGTAACACCTGACGATAAAGGCTGTCAGCCTTTGATGTCTAAGCGCCTTGAAAAACTTGGTTTTGATATTGAAAATCTACGTTTTGAAGAAGTCGATAATTTCTGGGCACGTAGAAATTCTGCAGGCCCGCTTTTAGTCTTCGCAGGCCATACCGATGTTGTACCAACAGGGCCGGTTGAAAAATGGGATGTACACCCATTTCAACCGGAAATAAAAGATGGCATTTTATATGGCCGTGGCGCAGCCGATATGAAAGGTAGCCTGGCAGCTATGATAACGGCCTGTGAAAGCTTTATTACTCAACACCCTCATCATAAAGGCTCTATTGGCTTTCTTATTACCAGCGACGAAGAAGGCCCTTCCATTAACGGCACCGTTAAAGTGGTTGAACACCTTGAAGCGCGTAATGAAAAAATTGATATGTGCCTGGTGGGTGAGCCCTCAAGTACCAATAAATTAGGTGATGTAGTTAAAAATGGTCGCCGCGGTTCATTATCTGGCAACTTAACTATTTTGGGGAAACAGGGCCATGTCGCCTACCCTCACCTGGCTGAAAACCCAATTCATACCGTGACTCCCGCTCTAACTGAATTAGCCGCCGAAGTATGGGACGAAGGTAATGAGTTTTTTCCGCCTACGTCATTCCAAATATCCAATATAAATTCAGGCACTGGCGCTAATAATGTTATCCCTGGTGAGTGCAAATTAATGTTTAATCTGCGCTTTTCAACAGAGCTGACAGAAGAGAAAATAAAACAACGAGTAGAAGCTATTCTCAATAAACATAATTTAAACTATGAGCTTGAATGGGTTTTATCTGGATACCCTTTCCTAACACCAGAGGGTGAATTGGTTGAGGCAACCTGCAAAGCGATTAAAGATATTTGCGGCTATGATACTGAACTTTCAACCGCAGGTGGTACATCAGATGGGCGTTTTATTGCACCCACAGGCGCCCAGGTACTGGAACTCGGCCCACTCAATGCGACTATCCACCAACTGAATGAACACGTGAAAGCAGATGATTTAATCACATTATCAAAAATTTACCATCGCATGATGGAACATCTACTGCTATAAGATAGTACATAACGATTTACAAAAAAGAAGGGCAAAAATGAATCGCGAAAAAGTCGTTTTTAGTTTTTTTATGATCCTGGCATTAACCTTAAACTATGGTTTTTATGCCGGTGAAGTTGATAACCCAAATCATCATAACGTATATGAATTATTTGCCGTCGTTATCGTTAATATGATTGCCACGGTACTTAAATTTGGTGATCGCTCACAAATGGGCGCTATGCTACTGGCAACCAGCCTGGTTGCTTTGGTGCAGCTGTTTTCAGCCTCCATCGTGTGGACTTATGTTGTGAATATTCAGGGCGACCCGATGACACCTGACACCATGTCGACCATCATCTCATTAAGCGGTGGCGCACTCATTGCTAACTTTATTTCCGTCATCCTGTTAATCATTGAAACATCGATGATGCGTCATTAAGGCCCAGGTGTCCTCATGTCACTTGTGACATCACTCATAATGCGCCAAATGCGCGCGCCGATTATCATCCTTATTCTCGGATACTCTATTTCGATTTTAGGCATGGTACTCACCCCTGGTCTTGATGATCAGGGCAACCTCTGGCATATGAATTTTTTTGATGCCTTTTATTTTGTGAGCTACACAGCAACCACCATTGGTTTTGGTGAAATCCCCTACCCACTATCAAATGCTCAACGAACCTGGGCTCTGTTTACTATTTACTTAACCGTAATCTCCTGGTTTTACTCATTGGGTAAAATCATATCACTTGTACAAGACCCTACTTTTCGCGAAGCACTTAAAATAAATCAGTTTACTCATCAATTAGCACGAATCCCTGATAGCTTTATTTTAATCTGTGGATTTGGCGAAACAGGACACGCACTTGCCAGTGCGCTTACCGAGAGAAATATTCATACCGTCGTCATAGAAAACAATACGCAAATTATTCAAACCATACCGCTGGAAGACTTTAAACTGGTTGTTCCCGGCATTAAAGGTGATGCGAGCAATCCTGAAGACCTCATCGTTGCTGGTTTACAACATCCTAAATGTGCAGCAGTTATTGCAGCAACAGCATCCGATGAAACCAATTTAAAAATCGCAGTTACCAGTAAACTACTCAACCCTGAAATATGCGTTATCTGCCGCTCGGAACTTGAAGAATATGAAAGTAATATGTTTTCGTTTGGTACTGATTTCGTTGTAAATCCATTCGATACATTTGCCAATATTTTTGCCATGGCAATGCACTCACCCTCATTGCATTTACTCTATGACTGGTTAACCGGTGTACCAGATACCGATTTATCTAATCCTGTTTACATTAAGGAAGGCCACTGGATTATTTGTGGATTTGGACGCTTTGGTGAAGGCCTGTATCAACAATTACTAAAAAGCAATATTCAGGTAACGGTGATTGACCCATCCGAAAAAAAACGCGAAAAATTTCTAAACAGGCCAGAAAATAGTGGTAATGACTTCATCATAGGTACTGGCTTTGATGCACATACTTTAACAGTAGCAGGTGTAGGCCATGCTGTTGGCTTAATTTCCGGTACGGATAATGATTCTAATAACTTATCCATCATAATGACAGCACGTGAAATCAACCCAGATTTATTTATTGTTGCCCGGCACAATAAAAAAACCAACGAAAGATTATTCATCGCAACTGATGCCAACATTATTATGCAGCCCAGTGAAATTATTGCGCGAAAAATTCGTTCACTATTAGTGTCACCTTTGATGATTGCCTTTTTAAACAAAGCAAGAAATCAAGATCCAACCTGGGCTAACATCACTATCAGTAGAATCATGGGGGCACTGGGTGAATCTATACCCAATATATGGACACTGCATGTCAATCAGGAGGAAGCCAAAGCACTCTGCATGGTGCTTCGCCTGGGGCGTATTATGCGCGTTGGTAATTTACTACAAGACCCCAGGCAACGAGAGCAACAAATAGAAGCCATACCCTTACTGCTTAAACGCAATCAAAAGCTATTATTGATGCCAACCGATGATATTGCCATAAAATCTGGAGACGAATTTCTTTTTTGCGGCACTCCCGGTGCTAATCGCAGCATGAGGTGGACGCTCAACGATATACATAGCCTAAATTACATCATGACCTACGAGGAAACCCACGACTCCTTCATTTGGCGTAAAATCACCCAGTTTATAAAGAGCAAAGAGCGCCGTAACCGCCCAAGGAAAAATCGTCATAGAATAAAATAAGCCTCGAAATAAGGCTGCAATTTGGACTTCCCAGCTTTTAGTAGACATTCGGAAAGGTTAGTAAAAAAATAAAAAACATATATTATTTCTCATTTTCAGCTTCATCTCTTTATTGGACAAATACTCAACTACTCTTGTTAACCATTACTTGACGTTTCTGCGCTGCAACAAGAGACTCAGTAATAGCCGTCGATGACTCAATCACATGGATAGTTACACCCATTTCCTTTGCCGCCATTGCCAACCACGACTGCCCTTGTAGTGAAGCAGCAGCTTCTTCACTGGCAAAACAAAAGTGTTTATCCCACACGCAGCCGAATGTTTTTTTCGACATACAACATCTTTAGAAAATCTGAAGCCACTTTATCTGATTGCGCACTTTTTAATTTTCCAATTCGTGCATATATTTCACATAGCACCTGTTTTTCTTCATTTAAACCATCTATTTGAACAGAGTTACCTGTGGTTAGTTTTAACTTTGATGATTGGAGTGTTAAACTTAATTTACGCCCCAACTCTTCAAGCATGTAACTTTCGGCTGTTTGCTGTTCTGAGGAATCGGAAGCATGTTTCATTTAATAGAATTACTCTATGCCTTCAGATTGATATGATTTGAGTGCTTCGCCAATGTTTTTAATGGGTAATTTCAATGCACTTTCTAACTTGACCATACTATCCGTCATGAACTCAATCATTACATTCCATTGTTCCTTATCAGTCACATTTCCACTAATTTCTGTTTTAATACGACTTGCCCTCTTGGTATCTAACCGCTCCCATTCCAAACTTTCACCAAAATCTCTCTCTATTTGCTCTTTGTTTTTGACAAGTTCATCGAAAACAAGTTTATTTTCATCCTTATCACCCCACGGTCTATATACAGTTCTGCTCTACCGTACGATTTTGTAGTTACAAAGTTTAAGCCTAAACCACGTACACCAGAACCTGCACCTATCCAATGATATGCACTGGTGTTTATATTTTGATAAAGAGATGATTTTGAATTCATCACGGGAAGTAATTTAGACCAAAATTCTTTTCTGATGATTTGAAGCTGGTTGGACTCTGTTTGTGAATTAATATCATCTTGAGCCTTCTCAACCATACCTATCATATAATCTTCAGCATCAGGTGTAGGTATAATCTGCTCAACATTTAAAAACAGTTCATCACCCATTGAATATGGTGCAGCACGAAAGCACTGTATGCGAACTTTGAAGTTCATCAACCATAAAACTGTGGATGTAACCTCTTTTCGGAACTTAGCGGCTATAAGCACTATTCGCTGAGTAACACCTTTATTCAGATTTAAATCTTCATAATCCGCACCATCAAAAAAATCTGAAAGGCTTTCTTCAGCCTTGGTATCTGGTGAATTTACATCCAAGTATTCTTGATAAATCTTTTTGATATTTTCTTTGGATAGGCTTGAACAATATGAAGCATACTTCATGGCTTGCCATGTAACATCACGGCCTGAATCATCCAGTTTGTTTTATAAGCCTTGCTTGTCTAATGCGAGAAGGTCTAAACGTTCTTGAGTATCTGTAAAACCGGAAAACTCTTTCTGAATGATAAGTAGTTCCTCACCAAGAACAGATGGTTCTTTAGCAACCCACTCCTGCAGATTTTCTCTTTCCCTAAAACCCAAGTCTGAGAAGGTGCGTTCTTTGATTTTGAGGATTTTATTGTTATTTTTATCAATTTTGTACATTTATAAATTCCATGCTATTTCTGTACTTATTATCCTTCTTAATACTACTTGAATAATTCCTTACGCTGAAGTAATCATATGATTTTACTATTAAATTATTATCACTCGTAGGTTTGCCTGATATACTACTTAACTTTAAAGTCCCCGTGGCACAACTGGATAGCGCGATGCCCTCCTAAGGCGTAGGTTACAGGTTCGATTCCTGTCGGGGACACCATATTTTAGCCCCAATACTTTCACCAGAACTTCACCAGTGAATTTATTGGATTAATATTTTTATATGAATCAATAGTTTAAATATGGCGCAAGCCCCCTCTAAGCCGTAGGTTACAAGTTCGATTCCTGTCGGGGACGCCATAATTACTAGCAAATAGCAGTGCAGACACCTCATTTAAATAAAGCCTCTCTGCCACTGCATATCAAAATCAAGCACCCAATATGAATGATGGCAACACCGAGATTCAGCACCATGCATTTTAACCACGTAAGCAACTGATTTATATAGTTAATATTTTTAGATCTTGATATGATTATATCAGAATGCGTATCAGGTAATTTAGTGTTTACTTATGGATTTTAGGCATCTACTTTCAGCCGATAGTGTTGAAAAACTCTTTTTGGGTGGTTGTTGAAAATATTTTAGAACCTGTAACAGGTTTTATTGTTTTAGATACGGGAAGGCATTTAAGCGGTCAAGCTCACGGCAGTAATAAGCATACTGTCTAGTAAGCAATATTTAAGTCGTGTTTCCGTGAAAATCCAATTTAGATGAAAAATTGGCCGCTTGTGATTTTAGAGTTTTTCAACACTATCGGCCAGAAACGGATTTTCAATACTGCAATCCTAATAAACTTTACAATCACAAAACAGTCTCTAATATAAACTCCTGTTTTAGTCATAAACAGAGACATTGTAGTGGCATAGCCGCCAGGATGACAAAGTTCCCTATGTTTTTAAAAATGATCGTCTGCCATGTATGGCTTTAACCTTAAAAGTAATTAATCTAACTGCATTCCTACACTAAATCTTCGATACTCTCATCCTTATCATCAGCTACCCTGATCAAAATAATTTCACCTGTCCCATTCACAGCATCTTCATCAACCAGGCAATGCACAATATCTTTATAGGAAGGCAAGTCAAACATGGTTTTCTGTAACAGGTTCTCTAGTACACCTTTTAGCCCACGCGCACCAGTGCCACGAGCCAGCGCCTGTTCAGCAATTATCGTCAGCGCCTTATCAGTAAATTCAAGTTCCACATTGTCATAGCCGAACAACTGACTATATTGTCGCACCGGTGCATTTTTAGGCTCTGTCAGAATACTGACAAGCGCATTTACGTCAAGTTGTTGTAGTGATGCAATTACCGGGAAGCGTCCGATAAATTCAGGAATAAGGCCAAAATGCTTAAGGTCATCAGGATGGGTTTCATGAAAGATATTATCTTTTTCTTTAACATCTGTTGCGGACGGAAATTGAACGTGAAAGCCAATACCTGTTTTTTCTGGTTGCAGGCGTTTATCTACCAGGTTTTCGAGACCAGAAAATGCACCACCAGCAATAAATAGAATGTTTCTGGTATCCAGTACCTGATCTTCACCTTCCTTACGCTTGGCTTTTTCAGATAAGCGAATCTGCGTACCTTCTACCAATTTTAATAGTGCCTGCTGTACACCCTCACCTGATACATCCCGCACGCCATGTGATGATTCAGAACTGCGTGCCAGTTTGTCAATTTCATCAATATAAACTATACCCCATTCAGCAAGACTTACATTACCTTCGGCTGCATCCAGCAAACGATGCAATATTGACTCAACATCCTCACCCACATAGCCCGCCTGAGTCAGCGTGGTAGCATCTGCAATAACGAATGGCACACCCACAATACGTGCAAGCGTACTGGCCAATAATGTTTTACCTGTGCCTGAAGAACCCAACAATAAAATATTAGATTTATCTACTTCAACACGTTCGACATCCATTTCTATTTCGGCAGATTCATTTTCTGAAGCCAGTCGTTTGTAATGATTATAAATTGCAACCGACAAAGTCTCTTTGGCTTTTTCCTGCCCTATAACGTATTTATCCAGATGATCTTTAATTTCACGAGGGATAGGCGGCTTATTCATGGGTTTTGTTAACTGTCGTCTACGCCCCCAGCTGCTCACAACCTGACTGGCGAGCTTCACACAAGTCTCGCAAATATGACCTTCCAGCCCAACAATCAATGGTGTTTCATTTGATTGTTTATTACCGCAAAAAGAACAGCTTAATTTTTCTTTTTCAGTCATTCTGTTGCTCCTGAGCTTTTACAAGCCAGGCCTTTTGACAGGCTTTTCTTTGTCGCTCCTGAAGTTTATCTTTTATACGTGCTTTAGCACGAGATAGTGGGACAGTAATTGATTTATTGATCTTTTCACAAAATAAAACATGAAATCCCATTTCTGTTTCAATCACATCACTGATTGCACCTTCATCCATACTAAATAATTCCGCATCCAGCTCAGGATATAATGTACCGCGCACCAGCTCACCTAATTTACCACCCTCCAAAGCCGTGGGGCATTCGGAATATTTTTTTGCTAATGACTCAAAGCGCCCAGAATTTTTCTGTAATTTTTCAGCAATATCATTAATACGCGCGTAAGAAGACTGACGATCATTTTCTGCATATTCCGGATTAATAGTAATTAGGATATGGCGCGCTTTTCGTTTTTCAGGTTTTGTAAAACGTTCTTTATGTAATTGATAAAATATCTGTACATCAATATCACTTACTTCAGGTGAGATTGCAGAAACCCTGTCCATTACCGCATCAAAAACAAGCTCCCGATAAAGCGCTCTACGTAATACATCTTCATCCAGACCATTATTTTTAAGGTCCTGTAAAAATGAATCATAATCCGCATAACGCCCAGAGACTTCACTTATTGCACCATTCACCTTTGACTCAGGTATTATGATGTCACGAGCTTCCGGTGAAGAAAGTACTATAGATTCCAGCGAGAAAGTCTTATCTGCAACTACTTTTGCCTGTTGATACTGATCACTATTTAATTCAGCGATATTTTTCTGAAATTTTTCCAGCGCACCGCGTAGCATGTGATAAGCATATTCAGGTGTATCATTCGTGTTTTTAACCACAGCACTCATCATATAAACCCTTTAACCTGTTGCAGCGACCGAAGGCTCTAACATTGATTCATAAACTTGCAAAGTACGCCCTGGAAACCTCACCTGATATTGTATTTCTTCCTGATCAATATATTCAGGGTCCTGAATTACCTTCAAAACTTCTGCTACATCACCTGGCCTTGCAATTATTTCACCTTTAACGGCCAATATTCTGTTAGTTGTTACCTTATCGCGATATTCAAATCGACTCGGCCTCCAGGGATCATTCTCACCAATCAACTCTTCTTCACGACAGCCAACCAGTTTATCAATCTCCAAAAAATGCACAGAATAAATAATCTGATCCTGCAGGAAAGTACCCACATTCTGCACATAACCGACACTACCGCGTTTAATTAGCATGTCGCCGATTTCCGTTCCCGCATAGGTTCCATCATTTCGCACATTACGAATGAGTCGAACGGATTCACCAAATCTGAAACGCTGCATCATAACGGCTAACTCAACACCTTGAGATCGCCCATTGGCACAAAGGTCTGCTGTGGCTCATGCATATGAAATACCTTAAATACTTTCTCAGTCAACGCATTGGAGTTAACAAAATCATTATATGCAGCCGTTAATAAATCGTGATACAAAGTGCGCAGCGTATCTTCATCCTCTGGTAGATCATCTATTTCGTTAATATAGTTATGGTAACGCTGTAAAATATGTAAGCGATTGATATGAACCACTTTCGGTTCATAGTCTATTGCAAAATATTCAAGAAAATCTTCCGCGCTTTCTAACTCACTCATATCAAGCTCAAATTCTGATTCAGACATAGTTTAACTCCTATTATTAATGATGATGAAACAGGCTTGTCACATTATATTGATCAGCCAATTTCTTAATTAGTTCTTTTTCCGCTATTTTTAAAAGGAATGCAGCGCCAAACTGATCGGCAGGATCCAGTTCCGTTATTTTTTTTAGACGTTCCTTAGCCTGTTCTATTTCGCCCGTACGCATTAACAAATAGGCGGATGCTTTAAGACATAACATATAAAATCGAATCAAACCCATTGATACAAATACACCTTGAGCTATATGATTTTCAGTTATATCTTTCCAGCTAATAGTTAAGCCCATCATTGATGCAGAAATATCAATAGCCCTGCTTGAAATCTCAAGGGCATCCTGATATCGATGCTGGTAATAATAAAAACGATAAAGCGCAACAAGAATGGTCAGGTTTCCTGGAAGGCGTGATTGTAAATCCTGTAAAATCATTTCAGTTTCTACAGAGGGATACATTTCAGCTGCTTTTTTAAGTAATTGATCATCATCTGCACTTAATACTTCATCGAAATATAAATCATGTTGTTCAAATTCAAGAAAGTCCATTATCAGGCTCTCACTTCCTTACTAATCACATCACTGCGATGACTCATACTGGTGTCATCACAGACTTCTTTTGCATCACAGTCATAACACTCGTCATCAAGCTGTTCTCCTACGGGAAGACAGCCGCCTTTGCCCAGTTCCTGTTCCAGTAATCGTATACGATCAAGCAAACAGTTAATCGCGCCCGCAACCGGGTCCGGTATCAGGTGATGATTCAGATCAACACCATAAGGATTCAGTTGACCTTCGGATTTGGTCTGTACAATCTTTGCAGGTATACCGACAACCGTTTTATGTTGCGGAACATTTTTAATGACAACTGAGTTGGCCCCCACTTTCACATTTTCACCCAGCGTAATCGGGCCCAGTACTTTTGCACCCGTACCCACTACGACACCATTTTTAAGCGTTGGATGACGCTTACCCTGACTCCAGGATGTACCGCCCAGTGTGACACCGTGATAAATAGTGACATCATCACCCACTTCAGCTGTTTCACCAATGACCACGCCCGTACCATGATCAATAAAAAAACGTCGTCCAATTTTTGCTCCGGGATGAATTTCAATACTGGTCATGAAACGCGACAGATAAGCCATAAAACGCGCCAGGTAACGCCAGTTTCTCTTCCATAAAACATGTGTAAAACGGTGTGCTATTAATGCATGAACACCAGGATAGGTGGTGATAACTTCAAAACGATTCCTCGCCGCAGGATCACGCTCAAAAACACAGGCGATATCTTCCTTTAACAAAAACCAGATGCCGTGGTTTTTTGTTGCTAGCTGTACTTGTTCTAAAATAGTTTCCATTACCTTATCCTGTCGATTCATTTTTAAGCGTGAAGCCGACCTGGCTCTAACAACTGATCATAAAATTGCATAAGATCATTCAATTCGGGGATACGTTTTGTTCGCGTTACAAAATCACGTACCAAACTTAGAATGGTATTCGCCTGATTACGCTGCAAACTCAAACCCATTTCAGCATAAGCACGCAACACCCCATGTGTACCTGAATGTTTACCCAGTACCAGTTGATGTACACGTCCCAAATCGGCGGGATCTATGCTCTGATAGTTAAGCGGGTCTTTAATCAACCCATCAACATGAATGCCAGCTTCATGGGTAAACACGCCATCACCAACAATACTTTTCTGCCAGGAAACAGGACGCCCCGATGCAGCCGCTACCAGAGCAGACACCCCCGCATAGTTATGCAAATCAATACCTGTATCGATGTTATATAAATGCTTTAATCCCATTGCCACTTCTTCCAGTGCAGCATTACCGGCACGTTCACCCAGGCCATGCACCGTCGTGTTCACGTGAGTAGCACCGCCACGAATTGCCGCCAGTGTGTTTGCCGTTGCCAGACCAAGATCATCATGGGCATGCATTTCAAGCTCAAGATCACAGTTAGCTCGCAATTTTTGAAACACATTAATCAAACCAAAGGGTTCCATTACACCCATCGTGTCTGCATAACGAAAACGTTTGGCACCCGCCTGTTGCGCTGCTTCGACAAGCTGCATTAAAAATACCGGATCGGCTCGCGAGGCATCTTCACCACCGACACAAACTTCAAGGCCCATATCAACAGCAGCCGACACCCGGTGTTTAATTTCGTTTAATACCCAGTCGCGATCACGACCCAGTTTTTTATGAATTTGCTGATCAGAAACCGGAATGGATAAATCCACCATATCGATGTTTAAATTTGCACAGAGCTTTAAATCATCTGAACGCATGCGACACCAGGCTAGTAGATGCGCATTGAGATTTATATCAGCAATGGCTTTAATGGACTCCCTTTCCTCTATACCCATAGCCGGTATGCCGATTTCCAGCTCTGGCACACCCAGTCTATCGAGCTGGCTGGCGATGCTGATCTTTTCCTGCAGAGAGAAAGCAACACCCGCCGACTGCTCACCATCACGGAGCGTGGTGTCATCAATAATCACCTGGCTTACACTGTTACTATCTTTCTGTGTCATCACTCGCTTTCCTCAATAAGAAAACTTCTTTAATAATAAATAGAGCAAACAGCGTGCCACTTAATTTTATCGATATATTTCAATTAGTTATGATTTTACAAAGAACAATTGTAGGAATAGCAACAAACAAAAATTAAACGGCTGTCGCATATATCACAAGCTGAAATCACGACATAAAAAAAGGCCACCGAGGAAAGGTGGCCAATAACTATGGAGCATGCACAATGAAAAAAGGGTAACTGATAATCAGGCGTAAGTTGGCGCAAATGCCTTTTCTGGTTCTTCAACCGGTCCATTCTCATTCCAGTATGGAGACAGCTTGCGCAATTTTTCTATAATGGGTGGAACTGCTGCAATGACACGTTCAACTTCTTCCATGGTGTTATAACGAGAGAATGAAAAACGCGTCGAACCATGTGCGGCCGTATAGGGAATATCCATGGCGCGCATCACATGGGATGGCTCAAGTGAACCGGAGGTACAGGCAGAACCACTTGAAGCAGCTATGCCCTCCTTATTCAATAACATGAGTATGGCTTCACCTTCGACAAACTCAAAAGCAATGTTACAGGTATTGGGTAACCGGTTATCTACATCACTGGTGGTAAAACAGTGGGATACAGAATCCAGTATGCCCTGCTCCAGCCGATCACGCATGGCTTTAACCCGGGTGTTTTCCAGTTGCATATTTTCCAGCGCCATTTCTGCTGCCTTGCCTAATGCCACTATGGATGCTGCATTTTCAGTACCGGCACGACGCCCGCGCTCCTGGTGACCACCACGTAACAGGGGACGAAAACGCACACCGCGACGTAAATACAGAACACCAATACCTTTAGGTGCATGTAACTTATGACCTGAAA
>Ga0316206_1000661_pt1 | contig 41167 bp, 30 predicted proteins | sample 6monthpyrite_MG_FD_204942 | JGI IMG/M metagenome (GOLD analysis project Ga0316206, IMG submission 204942) | Microbial mat bacterial communities from mineral coupon in-situ incubated in ocean water Damariscotta River, Maine, United States -... | ecosystem: Environmental > Aquatic > Marine >...
AAGCCCTTAGAAACCGTTGGCGCCACAGATAATATATTTCGCCTGACCTTAAATTCTTTCGAATTCTCAAATGATGTCTTCACAGAGACCTTGGGTTGTTTTGCATAATCCGGAATAATCTCAAAGTCCGCTCCCACAAAAATCCTCGTAGTCCTCTTACCCCCAGCAAAACCTGCACCAGCATCAAATATCATTCCCTCGGCCAATTTATGCGTATACCGACCCTGTATACCAACTCCACCACCAGTCGAGGTAATCCCCGACAACTCAGCAGTAACCGCTTTTCTAGAAACCATCCAAGGATAGGATACAATCCCCGTCCCGTAGGCCATCACCTCAGAAACAGCAAAAACCATTAAAATAAAAACCATAGATTTTTTCATCATCACTAACCTCGATATATGTAAGTTATAAACCGGCCGATTATAGTAAAACAACAACATATCCGTCAAAACTAACGCACACCCCCAGCAACTAAATAGAATGTCTTATTGACTATAACCCCACAGACCATTATAAAATAAAAAAACAATTAATTACGGTGACCGTAGTTCAGTTGGTAGAGCGCCAGATTGTGATTCTGGTTGTCGTGGGTTCGAGCCCCATCGGTCACCCCATTTTTAAATCGGCCAATTTTCAGATTGGCTTTTTTTATTTCCAAAAACAAAATTTTTAAAATGATTCTAAACGGTTGATTCTATTAGCGATCACGTTCTTCAAAACTTCTTCTGATCCTTCCATATTTCCCGAAATTTCTGCAAATTTCCCGAGTTTGTCTACAATCTGACTACACGCTGTCTACGCAATTTTTAGATTTTTATTCTTTTTTTGATTTCTGAATTCGAAGGCCGTTGAGGATCGAACCTACATTTTTAACGTAGGCCAAAATTTGTTTGCGCTCTGTCTGCATACTGCTTATTTTAAAAAGTAATCATCATGGAAACTGTCGGGAATCGAACCCACCGAGCTAATGAATTCCTAAACACTAAGTAATATCCAATGTAGATAATAACTCCGTTTAGTGGTACCTAAAGAAAGATGAGTCTTTAATAGCAAAAAAATAGAGAACAAGAATGAATGACATTGAAAATGAAGTTATTCTCCTAAGTGCTTCAGTTAATCTAATAACTGAAATTGTTAATAATAATATGCTCTCTATAATTAATCAGAGTAATGGTTTTTCAGCTGTTCGCTTTGAATCAGAAGAAAAATTCAAACTATTTTGTATTTATTTTGCAGACCTCTTCTCCAAGCCTGATAAAAAGATCATTAATGCCACTAACCCATATTTAAAAGAACTACTATTAATAAGCTCAAAGGAAACCGAAACACTAAACGATAAAAATTCTAAATTACTCAATGAATCCGTAAATGAATTTCGAAAGTGGCTAAACGAAAGTGTAAAAATCGAGAAAGTTTGGTTACCGACAGTAGGCTTAGAAGTCGACATAACCACAACTAGGTACAACATTTTAAAGCTTGCTTGCAACTACCAAAAACACGATTTTTCAAGATTTGGTGGTAGTATCGATTTAATTAAGGACCTACTAAAAGAAGCTGGTCATGAAATCACAGTAGATCAATGCGTTCTAATTTTTGATGAATTAATTGATAATTTTTTCCTTCCAGTTGTTAATTATCATTCTGGTTGCATTGTTGAATTTTTGAATAATATCAGATGCGGAATTCACAATTACTTAATTCCTGTCTATCAAGAAGCTTATCATTATCTGGGAGAAGATGAAGGATTGCCTAATTATCGATATAAAATCCCTAAGGCAATTCAGTCGGAGCTAATTATTGGACTGTTCTGGGACTTGATGAATAGAGTTAGAACACGACCATATGTAGAACAATTCAAGCTAGATCCCTTATACAAAAAAAGATATTAACTTTCTTTTATAATTACGAAAAAAAGACACGCAATTGAAAGAGCCTTTCCAATATTTGTATCTACCATACAGTGCAATAACCCACTTATCGGTCCTCTAGGTGAAATTGCGTCTCTATGAACGATCCTTTTTCCATCTTTAAATAAGTGAATATGCAACCTTGATCCATCGCTCATTTCACAAATAAAGTCTTTATCTTGGCCAATGTTTAATGCCAATTCTGTTTCGGTAAAAAGCAAGTCAACCTCATTTTGTGAAAACCATCTAGGTACCTCCAACTTCTTATTCTGCTTAAGTAGTGCCCAATTTTCTCTAATCCAATTATTTAAGTTCATCTAAACCTCCTGAACATAGTTTAATAATAATAGATTTATCGGTAGGCGCAACATAAAAATTAACATTTTGTTACTTTTTTAACAATTTAGCAAGCATAACATGTTGATATTTCGATAATATTATTTTTTTTGTTACATTTTTAAGTTATAAATGGCAATATTCAATAATGGAAAACATTTGCGGAAACCAATTAAAAGCCATAAGAACAAAGCTTGATCAATCTCAAGAAGAGTTCGCTGATAATTTAGGAGTAAAAAGAACAACCTACGCAAAGTGGGAACTTGCTAAATCTAAAGAACTTCCAAAGTCATCCCAACTTATTTTACTTGAATATTTTCAAAAACTAAAAAAAGAAGAAGGTAATACTAAACTAGCTTCAATCTTAGGCGTGGCTGGCCTAGGAGCGCTACTAGGAGGGCCTTTTGGTGCTCTACTCGGAGCCGGGATAACTGGTCTAATTGCTCAAGATGCCTCTAAGGAGAAATGTCCTTGGTGTGAAAAGCCTCTTCACTCCCTTGAAAGTGTGGAATCGGCTTCTCTTTTTCTATGTAACGAATGTAGTAATCCATTTAAGTTTATACCTGGCGTCGGTGCTATTAAGATTGCAACTTAAATTTTAATACTCTCTAAGAAAATTCAAAACATCCTTTTTTTATATTTAATATTCAAAGAAACTTTATGAGGCCAATCCTTATCTAACGTCAGCACATTTAGAGAAATGTCTATACTTCAACCACATTTGCTTCTCCAAACCATAGTTTTGCAGTATCGACAATTTCTTGGCTTGGGGCATGATAATAGACAGCAAGATTTTCTTTTGTTCGTGTACAACAAACATAAAATATCTTTTGAGTTCTTTCCAAAATTTTCGGATGCGTTCCTTTTTTGGCAGTTGTAAGAGTATCGAAAATTTTTGGATTTAAAAGATACTCAAAATTATAATTTGACCAATTCCCATTATCTAAAACTATCAACACATTATCAAATTGTGCTCCCTTTATTTTATGTTGAGTTGAAAATGGGGCGTAACCTTCAAGATAGTTATATAATTTTTCAAATTCGCTAAATTTTAACTGTACAACTTGATCATAGATATATTTTTTTGTCTCCTTGAAGTCTTTCAACTTATCATCTATTTTACAAATCCCATTAGCGTCCGCATATTCGATTACTTCCTCAATTTTTTTGTCAGACATTTTTTGAAAATTATCAATTATATCTTTGAGCTTTTTTTTACTTTCTATTGAAACAATCTTGAATTCTGTTTTTCTAAGGAACTCATTGTACTTTTGGTCAGCATATAGCTGAATATTGACTTGTATTTTAAATAGGTGTTTAATTAAATTGTCTCTCTGTGTCCCAGGCTTTGAAAGGTCATCCTCGTTATCTTTTTTATCATCAATCAAGGAATCCTTATCTATATATATTTTTGCGAATAAATCGTATGGATAATTTTTGGCGTTCTCAAACTGTTCCTTATGTTGATCTATATATTCTTGCATACCTTTCGTTGGTAATACTGGTTTCTTTTGCGCATCCATTGTCTTCCCATCAAGTAACTTCTCAATTACCTGACCGAAAGTAAATCCTGAAAAATCATCTGTGACATTTTTATCTTTTATATATTTTTTTATTCGGTTTCGATAATCGAGTATTTTATCTCCATCATAAATTTGCATTAAATTTTCAAAGCCGGCTCTTGGAGCGATTAAATTATGAGTAAGATTTAATTCTTTCGTTTCTTTTGAATCCCAATTCCAATTTAAGCTTTCTTTTAATTGATCAAGTTTATTTTCCGTCTTTGAATAATAAAATGAGATATTACCATCTTTAACATTTCCCTCTAGCATATTTGGAGCAGCAGAATCCTCGGAGGGGCCCTGTGTTATCCCATCTGATCTCAGTTTATTAGCTAATTCATAAACAAATCTAGGATTTCTTCGATTTTGACTCTTTTTAATCTCCATTGCATCGTCTGAGGCTACATAATCCTTTAAGTCGCCAACACTATTTTCATATATAGACTGCATCGAATCGCCAAAAAATCCTATTATATTTTTTTTATGACTTTTCTTAGTATGATCCAAAACAATTTTAACAACGTATGGGCTTGTATCCTGATATTCATCAACAAAAATAAATTTATATTTATCTTTTAGAATGTCACATAGCTTTTGATATGTTTTAAACATATGCTCAGACAAAATGAGAACTTCATCATGCGAAATTATCCCATCCTTGATCGAGGTATATTCCTTGTACTTAATATCAATACCTGTAAAGTCTTCAAAAACTATATCAGCATCTTGCTTCTTCGGTATTTTTACATTCTCGTCGTTGGTTAGACTGACCAAAGATAATTTTAATTCTTTCTGAAATGTCTTGATGTTATCCCACAAAAAGTCATGAATAGTACTTACATAAAGATTTTCATTGTTAAAGCGACTATCAATCTCCTTTACTGCCGCATTGGTATAAGTCATACATGCAATTTTTGCAGTTGGATTTTCCCTAATTGCCTGAGAGATTACTTGAATTAGAGAATATGTCTTCCCACTTCCAGCACCACCACTTAGTAAAAAATTTTTGCCTTTATCAATGCAATCAAAAATTGATTGAACCTCAGGTTCGAGTTTTAATCTCTCTTCAACCATCTTAGGCCCTCATTAATGTAAGCTGGAATGTGCCAGTTCGAAAATTTATTTGTAACAAGAATATTTTTTTCTAAATCCTTAGGCTTAATTTCGACAGTTTCTTCTTGGCTATTTAATAAAATTTCCATCGCGAAAGCTGGCTTTTTTGAAACAGCACTCGCCATATCCCACGCATCAATTTCAGATTTTGCAAATTTTTTCATTTTTGACTGGGTCAGACTAGGAAACTTTTCACTTCCTATAAATTTATCATCCTCATCAAAAGTAAAAGTCGAAATAAATTCCTTATTAACGTGAAAAAATGCATCCTCGAAACTTCTAGCATGATATTTATTCCCACCGAAATCTATATCTTCGACCTGAAAGATACACAACAAGTGACCTTCTGAATTTTTCTCCCAATCTTTTGTTGAAGAATTCTTTTTAAGCACCTTGTCATCCAAGTCTAATGAAATAATATCTTTCAAGTTTTTATCACCTAAGAAGTATTTAATGGATGAATTGCTAGTCTTTTCACCGTCTTCAACCTTGCAAACCTCTGATTTAGTTTTGTCTGTGCCATCTTCATTTTTCTTCACAGAACCATCTTCGTTTTTGTCTTGGATAAATCTTAAGGAATCTATGTCTGTAACAATGAGAGATTTTACCCCAATAAAATCAATAAATTTCTCAAATATTTGGGAATATGCTCCAACTTCCACAATCGAAACATTCTGAGACAAAAGAGGAAGCGAAGGCTCCTCTCCTGAGCTTATCTCATTAACTAAATCAGCCTGATCTATTTTTTTCATCATTGCAGGCAATAAAATTCGTTCAGTATCGCCTTCAATAAATATTGCTTTGTCAGCAAAAAAAAGTTCAGCCCTATTCAAAGTCAGGTATTGCTTAAGAAATTTATAATGTTCGTTATCGCTTCCATATTCATTCTTTAAATCCTTCAAGTTTTTTGACTCTACAGAAGAACCACTCTTTTTCAGATACTTAATATCTTCAAATTCACTTTCCGAGACAATATGTGAAGAATGTGTCGTTAGAATTGTTTGAAGCCTCCAAATTTTTCCATCGTCACCTTTTATGCCTTTATCAAGTAGTACTTTTATATTTTTAATAAAAATATATTGCATTTGGGGATGTGTGTGGGCCTCTGGCTCTTCAATAAATAAAAGATTTATATCCGCTGGTCGGTCTGGTTTTTTCTTCTGGAAATCATGGAGTAGAATTTTAATTTCAAATATCATACTAATCAAATTCATATAACCTAAACCATTATAATTTTCTGGTAAAAAGTGCTCTGTCGAGCCTAGGCTATAGGTTACAGTGGTGTTCTCCTCTAACAGTTGCTTATGTTGAAGAGAAGAAGCAATTTGTATTTTAGAGTCATTTTTTCTTACTCCGCCAAGTCTACTAACATCATCCACAATTTCCTTAAATAGACTTTTATACACTGCATCCAGACTCTCATCAGTGTCACTCAATACATCTTTAAAGTTTTCAACGATATCTAAATCTTCACTACCTGCTTCAAGCTTTTTGTAAATTCGGGAAGATTGAGATGAGAGAGTCTTATCAGTGTCTTTATTAGAAACTCCTCTCCTGGCATTAATACATTTGAAGTTAATAATTTTATCAATTTGTATTTTTTCTTTAATAAGGTCTGTAAAGATATCCTCATCTTCTTGTTGTTTCTCAACATCAAATAAGAGACTCTTTTTTGAGATTTGAAAGTATTTAACGTGCTTGTCCTTCAAATAAGTAAACACTTCCTTTGGCTTTTTGCCTTTTTCTTTCCTTCTCTGGCAATCACTCTGAAAGTCTTTCTTTAGTTCATCGAAGCCATCTTTCGTTAAAACATATTCGAACGCTAAAACAACAACTTTGTTATTTGGGTCTAAGTCCATAATCACTTGATTTCCAATATTTGATAGATCATCAGATTCTCCATACTCTATAAATAGTTTTAGCGAGATCCCGAGCTTTGGAAATTTTTCAGTGTCTTCTTTATCTTCAACAATCCTAGACTTTAGTTCTTCTTTTAGCTCTACGCTAAAATCGTTAAATGAAAAACTGTTTTTAGCTGAATAGTTGCCTATAAATTTATCAAGAATTAATAAAAGTGATGTTTTTCCACAATCAAAGACAATTCATCTTCAAGGTCTATAGAAACATCTCGGAGAATTCTAAAATTTTGTATCTTTATTTTCGAAATACGCATTTATCTTGTCCTCCCTGCACTTCTGGCCAATGAAATTGTTTTAATGTTTAGTTTTTATTATTTTCAAGTATTTTTTGTTTATATTCAATTGGGAATAATTTCTCATTTTAAATTATTAAGAGAGACAATTATCTATTTCTAATTGGGGTAATGTGAGAGCTGTATTACCCCATTTCTCGATTTCGTTACCCTATTTGTTTATTCGTTTTTTAGGTCTTAATAATAAACAGTTTTTGAATACATTGATGAGCTTCGCTGGTTGGTAGAGAGCCATGTAAACCGACTACGTCGGGTTTACGCTCTCAAGATAAAATTCTCACTTCGTTCGCATTTAGACCAAGGCCGAGATGGCCTTCAAAATCCTGTAAATCACCAAAGCAATTCTTATTATTTTCAATACTAATTTGAGCTTTTTCTTCATTAGCTACCTCCTTCGCCCTTCCCGAAGGGTTTTGAGGAGGTTGTAATTAAGAAAACTGACGAGTTTTTAGTAGGTTATAAATTTGTGGGTGTTTTGTGGGTGTTTTTTGGGTGTTTCTGGGTTATAATTATGGGTGTTTTACAGGTGTTAATTGGGTGTTTTTATGAAAACTATTAAAAATCATGTGCTTACGGGCAAACAGGTCAATCAGATAACGAAAATTGAACGTTTTCAGGGAGCTTTTGAGACAACTAAGTTTCAAAGACCGGCAATTGTTGAAAGTCTAAAAAAGACATCAATCATTACCTCTTCTGGTGCATCAACCAGAATAGAAGGTGCAATCTTAGCTGACGAACAAGTCAAAGAGCTGATTGATAAAGGTTGCGAAATAAATGACATGTCATCACGTTCCGAAAGAGAAGTTGCTGGATATGTTAAGGCCCTTAATTACATTTATGATCATTTTGAGAAGCTTAATATATCAGAAAGAACGATACGAGAGCTTCATCAACTTTTAACAAGTGATCTAACCGAAGGACAGCTTCCCTCTACTCAAAGAGGTGCATATAAAAATGTACCAAACGATGTCGTCGAACAGGATAGAGTAACTGGAAAGATAATTAAAGTTTGGTTTAAGACTGCACCTCCTGGACCAGAAACAGAAACCGCAATGGCCGATCTCATTTCTGATTATGTGCAAATGAAAGAAGCTAAAGAATGCCAACTATTAATTTTAATTGCTGGCTTTGTTGTTCACTTTTTAGCGATTCACCCCTTTAGAGATGGTAACGGAAGATTGAGTCGTTTATTAACAACTCTTTTACTTTTAAAGAATGAATATAAATGGGCACAATATACTTCCCATGAAAAAGTTATCGAAGACAACAAGGAAGGTTATTATATTTCTTTAAGAAATACTCAATCGACCTTTCACGAAGAAGCACATTACAACGATTGGATTAGTTACTTTTTAAAAGTTCTAACCGTTCAAACGGACTTCTTAAATAGTAAACTTATTCACAAGTCTCCAGCTTCGGTTATGAATGACAATGAGAAAAAAGTTTACAGCATCATTGAAGCAGAAGAAGAATGTAAAATTTCTTTTATTTTAGATAATGTTGAAATGTCTCGCGATGGACTAAAAGACCTTATAAAAAGACTTGTAGACAAGGACCTTATAAAAAAGAAAGGCCAAGGTCGAGGGACTACTTATACTATAAATTAGAAAGTAACGACTTTATCCGATTCTTTTATTAGAATTTGGGTAAACAAATCCTCAAAAGCCTGCCCATTAGCTTTAAACACTTTATTTTGAAATATTATTCTTGTAAATAATCGTTGTGAATTATCCATATTACCCGAATTTCCCTATTAATACATTTAACCTATTTTGTGCGATATGACATTTAAAGAATCTCGATATTTATCGAACCACCGAGTCATTAGATTAGTTCCTTAGAAAAGTAAAATATATATCTCCTAACTCCAACCAAATAACTAACTTTAACATGATTTATTAACAAAACATCACTATGATGCGTACCAGTTCATACCACCTCAAGTCCATTTTATCATTTCTGATTTTTGACGTTTTTAACGGGAGTATAGCTAACAGAGGTCCAACCAAAATATTTATTTTATTTTGTAATATTCAAGACATAAAGATGATTCTTAGAAAAAAAGTTATATCTCCATTTAGGGACTACTCTCAACTGCCCAACCCCGGAAACCATCATGTATCGATGGTATGGCCTAGATAAGCACTTACCGCCCCTCTTTTTCGCTATTTCCTTGAAAACATTAATATTGTCTTTTCTACTTTCATATTGGCATTTGGGGCACCAACTCCCCTTTCTATTAGACCGCCCTAAAATTTGGCATCCTTGAGCTGACCAAGTATGCCCGTTTTTAAACTTATACTTTGCTTTTAAATTCGAATAAGACGTTGATAGACAAATCCCACCATTTTTCTCTGCTGCTTTTTATAAATCACTTAAGCTCTTTTTCATATTGCGTACTAGACTCTCTCTACTTATTTTTTGAAAAATCATAATCAACTCTATGACTATCTCTTATAGTTTCCATCTGATTTATTTTAACGTCTGTCTTTTTGGCATAACTGGACCAATTTTTTACAACTTCTATTGTTTCTTTCATTATCTCTTTCCAGTTATTAACTTCAACGGATTCTGCAATCTTTTTAAAGTCTTCTTCTGTAAAATGATCTTCTTTTCCATTCATCGTCATTTGATGCCTGCTTACCCACTCACTGCCCGGCTTATATGAGTGAGTTATGTCATACGCTGGAGAAAGGGCCCACTCTTGTCCCTGCTTCAAAATAAAACTAATGTTTTTTGTATGATCATCTTGATTACGACCTATAATATTTAAAGCCATTCTTTTAAAAAGCTGTTCTGTATACTCATGGGACATTTTTAATTTTCTGATTACTTGAAATGTCTGCTCATAAGAATATGCTCCGGGTGACTTGTAATCGTAGTGAGAGATTGCACACAGTGACTGGATATGGTGCTTTTTTCCATTTTCACGGTCAAACCTTTTAGTCATAAAGTGGGCCCTGCCATTTTCTTCATGTAGCCGACACTCTGTCATTTCTATGCCTAAATCTTTTGCCATCAAGTAATAGGCATACTCAACCCTTCCGTATCCTTCGGGGTCTCCAAGACCATCACCTGAAACGCCATCAAACTTTAAAAGCCAATGCTCAAAGCCTTCTGGTGCTTCCGCCTGACCTGATCGTATTTCACCAGTGTCATCATTAACTGCAATAACTGCTTTTGGCCTTGCTCCACCGGCAGATGTTCCAACTCTAATTATTTCTTTAAGCGCTTGCTTCTTTTCTTTCTCGTCCTTGCCCAATTTGGTTTCAAAACTTTCCCTATCGTTTAAAATATCATTTGCGACTTCAACCAATGTCGAAATTTGTATTGGCCCTGATTTAGTATCAGCTTTTACAGCTATGGGCTCAAATTCTAACGCTCCCATCCCTCGCTTTCCTGTATAACAAAGTCGTTCAATTGGACTAAAGTCTTCTTTTGATCTACCCTCTTGAGCTAACCAAGCATCAATAATTTTGTTTCCAAAATCGTCTGGAAGACAATCAGACAATAGACCGGGGAGCCCTTTATAAGTGTCATATTTTAAAGTTCGAAAAGTAAAAATATCTTCACCATCTTCTAGTGGTATATGAATAGGGGAAAGTTCAATTCCAGACTTTAAAAAGCTTGGATCGTACTGAAATTGAGATACTCTTTTATCGTCATTCCAGCTAACCGCACCTACTTTTTTTCCCCATATTTTGATTGTTGCAACCTCTATTTTTTTGGCCATATTTATTCCTTTGATCTCGAACCAGATGCACGCTGGCGAACTCTTCCTTTAAGCTTTGCTAACTCAATTGGACTTAAGTCAACCTCTGGCAAAAATGCATCCAACTCATCCAAACTCTTCAATGCTCTTAAGATGCTTATAAAAACTTTCATTCCAACCGGTTGACCCGACTCCATTAAATAAATGCTTCTTCTTGAAACGCCGGCCCTCTTAGCTAGCACTTGTTGAGAAATATTTCTATTCAGACGTTTCCTCTGAACCCTCTCACCTAGCTCCGCTAGAATTCCATCATTTGTCATTTCATAATATTCCATAATGTCACCATATTTACTCAATAGTTGCCATAATCCCTACTTATGTGATCATTTTATCACATTATCGAATTTACTTCAAAATAATTTAAGTGATAATATCATCCCATTTTACTAATAAAGCACATACAGTGAGTAAATATCATCTCGTTAAGAACAATAACAGACTGAAGTGTAACGTGTACTCAGTACCTTATGTAAAAAAAGACCACTTAAGGTGGTAACATAAGGCTTGTATTACCCCCTTATAGATCTTGGTTACCCGATTTCTTTGTCCGTTTTTTAGGCCTAAAAGGTGGACTCATTGGTCGCGATTAATTGTCTTAAGTGAATTTTGATAATTGTGTGTAAGTTAGTAAGTCATCAGAATCTAGGATTTCCATTCCAGTGAGATAAGTATCATCTAGTTTTCCAGATGGTGGATGATACCCTGATGGTTTCTCGGCTTTTGTCCTTGCCATTATTTCTTTTGCCTTCTTTAATTTTTTCTTTTTAATTGGTGCTTCATTAACTTTCTTAGCCTCCGGCCATGACAAGTTATCAAAGTCCAACATATCGCCCTTTTTAACCCCAAGCATAGAATAACCTCCATCACAGCTACGGGAGAGCTTGGAAGCTGAATGAAATGAGAAGAGGGAGAGGGAGAGGGAGAGGGAGAGGGAGAGAGCGGTACTGCTCCCAGTTTTTTTATTTTTGCCCGCGCATTCGCAGAGTCTATTCCAATACCCAGGCAAAGATCCTTTAAAGGAAAGGACTGCGAGAGATTTGAAATCTCGGCCCAGACATCATTAGGAATCTTGGCACGAGGCCCTTTTTGTGCCTTGAGTTCATCAATTTTATTTTTAAGGGCACTGACTTTAGAATCCATAAAACCTCCTTTGTTTCGTTAGGAGGAGAATAAACTAAAAATTAAAAGGATTCATGCACGGTTGCCGAAGCTATACGGTATTTTATATGGCACCTATGTCAACATAGACACTAATTGGGGTTTGCGTAGAGTTTTGAATGCCACCCTATTTTTTCCACACGAATCTTTTTTTCCTGCAAAACGACTCCACCTTACTGAGAAGCAAACAGCTCATTTCTCATTGGAAACAAGGTTGAATATGGATACAGAACTTCAATAACCCCATTCACATTATTAAAATTAACCTTAAAATCTACCTTAATAACCTTTGAGTCTGGAGGAACAATTCCCACAAACTGTGCGTTTACCTCTGTTCTTACATATTTTGCTTTAACTTCATGAACAGGATTCCATGCAATGTTCAGGTCATCTATTAATTTTAAACCTACATCTTTCAATAAGCTTAATTCAATTTGAGTCATTTCTTTATCACTCCCATCTTTGAAATCATCACCTGTCCCTCCTGTTAAAGTATCAATTATCCCATAGGCCAGAGCCCTGTTGAATTTCACTAGCAAAGGTGTGCTAAATTTCTGGAGTTTCATAATAAAGATACAGTTTGTATGTTTGTTATTTTCCTGCCACTCACTAAAAGTGATCTTCTGATCAGAGTAATCTATATTTGATATCATTCTCATATGATTAGACAGGGATACCCTAAATGATCGACTAAACCTTTCATTTAAAATTTTCAAAATTGGTAGATCATTATTTGCGGTACAAAAGTTATAATAATCAATTGAATTTTTCATATCTGGTTTAAATTTTAATTTTCTTGCTGTCATATAAACTCCTCTAGCTTGCCATTTCTTTTCTAATTGATGCTGCGAACTTTGCTCCACCGACTTGCTCACCTTTGCTTAATGAAATAGATCTTAATTCAGAAGCTAGCATTGATGCGATTGTCCCAAGTATTTGTGATTGCACATAACCAATACTTTCAATCTTTGATAAAATTTCTTCCTTGGCCTTTTCATCGTACCCTTTTAGAATTTCAACAACTCTTGCCACGGGCAAATATGAAAATACTAACGCTGTCACCTGGGGAAGTTCATTCATAAAAAACTCTTTAAGGACATCATTTTCAACTTCATTTAGTACATCACTCATGTTTGGAAAGTTTTCTTCAATTAAAGTCCCTTTTTGAGATGACCATTCTTTTAAATATTTTGTAATTGTTGTTAAACTTCCTGATCCAATATGATCTCTGATATTATTTGCAGTTGGTTTAGCTCCACTCTTTTCTAAGCTAAATGCTGCCTCGAAGATATCTTCTTTTTTTAATCTCTTCTTTGTCATCATCTTCCCCTTCGTAATAACTGTAATTCATAATAATTATCGTATTACAGTTCTTATCGTACAAGATGGAAAAATCTTTAGCCCATAGCAACCCATTGAAACTATGAGAACAATATTGTTTTCCATGGATTATCACGGCCATGCCTATCCCCAACTATTACACTCAGTTTTTAATTCTTATTTAGAATCTGGTGAATTGACTTTGCATGCCACTTACCTCTCTTGGTTTTAGTCGGAATCTTCATTGAGTTAAAAATTTCTGCAATCTTCCAGTAGCTATAACCCCTCTCTCTTAGTTCTTTCATCTTCTTTATATTCTCTAGTTCCCTCTTGTGATCCACTTTCTCTTTGGATTTTATTTTAGAACCATAACCCGGCCCTCTTCTTCGTAATTGATTAGTACCTTGTTCCCTTACTCATTCTAAGTTGTAAACCTACTTTCTAATAATTAATGGGTAAGCGATCCACAAAGCACGTTCTATACAATTAATTTTCCCATGTGATACGGTAATAGCCGGACAATTCTTAAGTATAAGAATTCAAATAGACTATAAAAAAATCGAATATGAAACGAAGTTTAAAGTAAATTCTCAATTAGTTCTCTTACAATAAACCTTTCCAGTTATCTTTTTATCATTCTTTGCCCATTTAGTTTTGTTATTACAAGTTAAGTCTTTAAACTTATCTGTAATGGAAGGCTCAAATACCTTTCCTGAAGGAATTAAAGCAACTTTAGTACCTTTTGGGATATGCTCAAAGAAATCACTTGGAAGCTTAGACCAATCATCAAATTTGATCCAAAGCTTTTTTATATTGGATAAATCTCCAAGAAGCTTGGGGGTTAGGGATTTTTTATTATTAGTAGTAAAGCAGAGTGTTGCCTCTTCAACGCTCTCTAGGCCCTGCAACGCTCTTGAATCAGGTTCAATATGTGGTATTCTAACATAATCGTTTTTTATTGATTCACCAGTATCACAAAGAACAAGACGCTTTAATTTAGTACCTTTAAAAAAGTTATCTTTTAAATAAATTTTTTCTTTTAACGAAGACACAAAAACGACTTCTTCTAATTCTAAATTTTTAGATAAAAATGAACTTTTCAAATCAAGAAAAAGTTTTGCTTCAAGTCTCTTTAGTTTCGTAAACCTGGCAATATCCATTCTATTACTAGGTCTAAGCTCAGTCGTTAAGTAACGAAGTTTTTGACTTACAGAATCATCAAGTAGAAGAGAATCTTTTAAAACTAAATTCACTTTTGATAAGTCTAAGTGGGATAATTGGTTTTTAGAAAAAATATTTCCAGTTTTAACTCCTGTTAAATCTAAAGAAGTTAACTCTTTTAGGTTCCTATAATGAATTTTATCGCAAGAAATTTTACCAAATGTTTTTTCATATACAGATTTTAATTCATGGCCACAAATTTTTGCTCTATCAATTAGAGAGCTAACCTCATATTTCTTATCGTTAACGCCCATAATATTTAGATACTCATGTAAAACAAGCCGTCTCTTCTGATATACTTCTCTAATAGAGCCCCATCTTTTGCGACTAACTACAATTTCTGGAACTTTTTTTGTTGGATGATTTATAGCATCGACTTGAGCTCCAGCTGTGATATCAAATAATTTATCTTTTGATGATCTGACACTAGTTTTAGATATTGCTTGAGACAGTCTTTTAGTATCAATCTCCTTGATAGGCTCCGTATACAAATCCGACAGGACGTCATATGCAATAGACACAAAATTTGCTGCAATTGCATCTCCCCCATGTCCATTTTCATGTCCGGCCCATGATAATTTTGTTAAAAATAAAAATATTAATATTATTTTTTTCATATTTACTCGCTTAGAGGAAAAAGTTGAATTCCCAATCTATATACTTGCTTTTGCTCACCATCTTCTAAAAATTTACAAAGGCTTCTTCTAAATCTTTTAATTCTCTTATTTGCTTCATGAAGTTTTGATGGATCAATCGCCATTGTAACCCCTGAGTAGTCACTCTTCTCTAAAGAGACTTTATCATGAATATTATCAAGATAATTCGTTGCAAGAGTTAATGAATCTCTATTCATTTTTCGGACAGATAAATTCAAGACTCTATCAGACGTTGAAAGTTGCTTCTCCGTAATTATAATTTTATTTTTTGCTCTTTTAAGTAAACCAATTTGAATTAATTTCTTCAAAGCATTCTCAGCTTTTTGTTTAGAGATATTTAGCCTTTCTGATATTAGCTCTGAGTTCAAATTAACCCCTTTGATTTCGGCCAATGACAATATTGCAAAATAATACCATTCCGAAAAAATCTCTAATTGGAATTGATCTAGTTCAGTAAACTCTGTCTTAATATCTATTTCATCTGCCAAGTAAGAATATCTATCTGGGTTATCTGCTATAACACGACTCAATATCTTTTTAGCACTCTTCTTTGAGATCTTCCTCTCTCCATTAAAAATTCGAGATAAAGTAGCAGCACTAATATCAAGCTGGTTTGCAAAGGCCCTTAGTGAAAAAGCTGGGTTTCTTGAGCGCTTATCATCAAAACTCTGCTTTAGAATGCCAAAAATGTCTTTATTTTGAATCTCTTCCATATTTTATACTATTACTATGTTTCATAATATCACTCAACTAAAAACGCAACACTTTGTTGCTTTTATATGGATTTTGATTCTCAATTACAGTAGAAGTGCTCCTAATAGAAAACGGAGGTAAATATTATGAAAACAATTCTATTACTGCTCAACTTAACCCTTATAAATTCTGCTATACCTCATCCTTTGATGGTCAAGTTAGCTTCATTGTCTCAGAGAATAATAGCTATCACACAATTGCTTCTCACTTAGATGGAGATACAACAAATAACCAGAAAAAAATACTTCTCTTGCCGATAGAATCAAATTAAAAAAGGAACCCAAATGAAAAGACGTACTTTTATAAAAAACACAGGAAAATTAATGGCCACTGGTATTGTAATGCCAAAAAGTATCCTTGCACAAATAAATAATTCCTCAGAAGGTAAAGTTGTTCTTATTACTGGTACTTCATCTGGCTTTGGTTATCATATGGCATTAACATTTGCGCGAGCTGGCCATAATACTTACGCAAGTATGAGAAATATTAAAACCAAAAATAAAAATGTGGCCGACCAATTCTTGGAAATTCAGAAAAAAGAAAAGCTTAACCTAAATCTTATTGAACTTGATGTAACCAAATCAAAGCAGTGCAAAGAAGTAATTGATCACATTATTTCTAAAGAGAATAAAATTGATATTTTAATCAATAATGCTGGTATTTTTGCCTATTGCCCTATGGAAATAGTTCCGAAAGAACTTTGGGAACTACAAATGAGAACTAATGTTTTTGGTCCAATGGAACTGGCCGGGTTAGTACTCCCTCATATGAGAGAAAACAAATCAGGTCTAATTATACAAGTTAGCTCCCGAGTAGGTCGAGTCGTCATTCCCGGTATAAGCCTTTATTGTTCAAGTAAATTTGCTCTTGAGACTGCTACTGAAGGAGCTCATTATGAAGCAACTTCACAAGGAATTGATTTTGCTATTATCCAACCAACTGCTTATAAAACAAAAGTGAACCCTAATGCTAGAAAGCTTTATTCTGAGTTCACAAGACCTCTAATTGAAGTACAAAGGCCTCAAGGAACAAAGTTCCATGAAGACTTTTTAAATATATTAAACAACGATTTTTCAGGAATCCCTACTCGAAATCCCCAAGAAATAGCAGACCTGGCCTTGAAAATTAGTCAAACACCTAGAGATATCAGAAAACTACGTTATCCAATGGGTGACTCGTGGGAAGTAAACCCACTAAAGGAAATCAACTCTCAGATCTCTAACATGCAGAAATCAGCTCTTAGAGGAAGATATGAAAACTGGTACAGAAACTAAGAGCAGGACGAAAATGCTAATTAAAATACTTATTAATCAAGGAAGTTTCCACTCTTTTCATATCAATGATGAAAGCGATACTTACGAGTTTTAATGACAATCTCTTCGGAGTGAAACATATCTAAGCCAGAGTTTAACCCACTCTGGTTTTTTTTTGCCCTAAATGTGGATCTCAAAATTCACTTATGCAATAATAGGGATCATTTCACACCAAAATTCACATAATTGCGTATGACCATCCCCATGGCAGACCTTAAAACTCTCTTTCACCAATATCGCAATATTCTTGCAAAAATTATTTCAGAATTATCTATTATCGAGCAAAAAAAATGCTATATGGAGCAGGCGTACTCATCCCTTTATGAATACCTAGTGCAAGGGTATCATCTTTCAGAGGCAGAAGCTTATGGTCTCGCTCTCGCCACAAAAATCACCATACAAACACCGGCGCTCTTAAAGGAAATTGAAAAGGGCCATCACGACCTCGCCAGTATTAAAAAAATTGGTCGTATTGTATTGGATAAGGAGGCCCTGGTAGACGCCACAGAAATAATAAATAAAACCGCCAATCTCTCCGCTGCGGAAATAGACCAATATTTTTATGCCGCTGGTATTAAAGAACCAAGTGAACGCGCCCAACAAAGGCTCGTCCTAAGGTTAAATTACCGACTTAAAGAAGATTTCGAAAAGATTAAAACGCTGCTCTCCCATCGTTACCCCAACGGCATCAGCGGGGAAGATGTCGCCAAAGAAAGTTGGGAATTTTATTTAGAAAAAAAAGATCCAACAAGAAAAAAACCTGCCAGCAAAACGTCCTCCAAAACTGGTCGCTATATTGGCCAATCTTTAAAAAAGGCAATCTGGGAGCGCGCCAACTCTCGTTGCGAATTCATCTCCCCAGAGGGACAACTTTGCCAATCACAATGGCAATTGCAAATTGATCATATCGTTCCCTTCTCCAGAGGAGGTCTTAATGAATTGCATAATTTGAGACTTTTATGTGCCAAACATAATCGTTGGGAAGCGCAAAAAGTTTTCCGCCATTAATCAAAGAAAGACCTCCAGAGCCAGAACCTACAGAAAAAATCGCCAGTTCATTTTCTCCATTAAAAATCTTTAAGGCGCACGCGCTCCATTTTTTAAGATTTTTTTTATAAATTATCAAATGAGAATTAATGCGATCAATTTCCTGAACCAATTGCCACCCCCTGTAGCAACACGCCTTGAATATTTCAATTAAATTGATTTTCATTTTTATTCATAGTAGAAATATTAGTATCGTTCTATTTAAAAAAATAGAAAATACTATCACTTAGATATAAATATCATGTCTAAATTTACCGCTGGAGTGTTAAAAATGGATACAGTCAATTCAGATTTCCAGTTAACTGATACCCTAAACGCAAAACTTAAAAATGAAACCTATCAACTTGACATTGTGTCAAAACTGGCCCGAATTCTAAGAAAGGATAAATCTCAAAACTATATGAATAGAAAGCTTGGCTATCAATTTAATCAATATGCAAAATGGGAAAATGGAAGCAAAACAATCCAATGGGAAGATTTATTGAAAATTTGCTCCATACAAAAAATAGATATTATAAAAAAATTGGCCAGAAGATTTCCTTTTAAGGATGGGTCCGGTGTACATTCCGGTGCCCATATAATTAACTTCTTCCTTAGGGTTTTTTTTGACAATAAAGTTTCTCATTTAAGTGCGTATTTACAATTAAAACCAGACGTTGTTAGACGCCATATTAACGAAAAATCGACAGTATCTTTAAACATTATTTTAAAACTATTTTTATATCGACCAATTTTTTATTTATATTTTTTTAAAGATCTGGGAGTACTCGATGAGTATGGTGAGATTAAAGAAAATTTTGAAATTATAAGCTCTCTCGAGCAGCTTGAGGCTAGATACCCCTTTGTCTCTGCAGTTCTTTATTTTACAGATACGACTCTCTATAAATCACAAGAAAGACATAGTTCTCTACTCGTTGCCGAAAATACTGGCCTAACTCTTAAACAAGTTGATTTTTCCATTGAAAAACTTCATGCATTAAACCTAATAAGTTTTAAACAAAATAAATATCATTTCAATTGTGTGGCCAATGAGCTAAATTCCCTAACTTTAGAACAGACAGTTCGCATAATGACCTATTGGATGTACCGAGGAATAAGTTACTTAAATCGAAGGGCCTATGAAAATGTGACGCCTGAAACGAAAAACCACGCCTGCTTTAGGGTTTGTACTACAACAAAATCCGTGGCGCAAAAAATAAATGAAAAGCTCGCCCAGACCTATTATGAAATCAATCAAATGATTAAAGAGGCGGATAAAGAAAACGAAGAGGTTGTTTTGAAAGTACTGAGTATGACCTGCTTTGGGATAAAAGAAAGTCTGCCTTATGATTTTAAAGTTGATGAAGATGTCGGCCTTGTCATAAATAAAGAGAGTCTTGAAACAGATATTATGTATAATTAAAAAAACATCAATAAAGGGCCACTCTGCCAAGTATAATCGTTGGCAAGCGCGAAAATCCTGCTATCATCCATTATTCGAATGATTCTTTTTTTCCCACCACCATAACCGTATCACCTAATTTAATAGGTATATTTTGTTTTAATTTATTCACGAAACTATTGTTTTTTAAATTAATTTTTAAAGTCAGCATCAGCACTTTTTGAATTAAATAAGAGAGATAGACATAATATCCAAAATGATAATGTCCTTTTATCACATAACCAGACCTATGCAGCATATCCACATAGCCGCGATCAGAAAAATAATAATAATGCATATCCATAAACCATGGCCAAAAAGGCCCAAGCACCATGGAAAAACTTGACTCAATATTAATCGTTGAAAATATTATTTTACCATCATCCTTCAACAAAGCATTCACCTCTCTTAAAGTCTTAATAGGGTTTGGTAAATGCTCAATGACATCCCACATGACAATGACATCGAACTTGTTATTCACAAAAGAATTTTCAGAAATTGCTGTTTCTAAATTGTTGTTAATAATATTTATATTCTGATACTTTTCTTTAAGAAAATGACAGGCATGCTGTGAGGGTTCCAGGCCATGGTAATTTTTCGCCACATCCCGTACTTCATGGTAAAAAACACCGTAGTAAGCTCCTATTTCAAGAATTTCTTTGTCTTTAAACAATTCAGAATGCTTATTTATCAATTTTTTATAAGTAACATATCTCGCCTCTAAATTTGCTATATAAACATCATCTTCTACGTCTGCATATAATTGATGCCCTTGCTCCACAACCGCATTTGCATCTTCAGTTGTCAAAGTTTCTAAAAAACCATTTTTGCAAATAGGACAAAAGTAAATATTAGGATAGGTACCATGATCAAATGAGCTACATGCATAACTGCCAACTTTATCGCGTTTTTTATTTTTAGCAGGATAAAGCAAAACTGAGTTTTCATAAGAGCACATTAAGCATTGAACTCCCGTTTTTTTTGACAGATCCCAAAGATTTATTAAATGAGAAAAAAACTGCAAAAAGAAGACTGCTACAAATAAACAAATGACACTTTCTAAAATTGATTCAGAGTATAGTAAATAAACGAAACAAATTGGGATGGAAAAGTAAAAAGCAGATTTAAATTTAATCCTTCTAAAAAAACTTATGACATAAATCACAGAGATCACCTAATATCGATAGAAATGCTATAAAATTTTAGTTAGTATCTTAAAATGCAAGCGAGAATACAACAAATATTAAATAGTTTATCTATTGAAAATTCAGAATATTATTCTAGATTTCTCATAAAGTGGTCATTTATTGGATTGATGATTCATCTCGTTGCAGCCTTTTTTAGTGCGGGTTTCCACCATTATGACGAACATTGGCAAATACTGGAGTTTATGTCCGCCCACCTTGGTAAAACTCCCTTCCAAGAGCTACCATGGGAATATACTCATCGAATGAGAAGCTGGGCACAACCGGGGATCTACTATTTTCTAGCGAAAATTTTAAATATTTTTGACATTAATAACCCTTTCACCTTGGCCACAATTTTCAGAATTTTTTCTTCCCTGCTTGGTTGGCTCTCCATCCTTGTGTTATCTGTTATCAGCTTAATTGTTTTTCAAAAAAATAACGAAAAAACTTGGGCGATAAGGTTATTAAACCTTCTTTATTTTATACCATTTATTCATGCCAGGGCCTCGTCGGAAGGAATGAGTTCTTCTTTTTATGTTTTAGGTCTGGGGCTTCTCATCATCAGTTCTCATTTGGAAAAAGCAAATAAAAAACTTTTTAGGGGTCAGGCGCTCGTCATCGGCTGTATAATGGGCTGCTCATTTCTCTTTAGATTTCAAATGGGCTTTAGTATTTTATTTTCATGGATTTGGTACTGTATTTGGGGCAGTAAACTCATAAAATATAAAATAATGCTCGCTGCAGGCGTGGTCATTGCTATGCTGTTAGAGGTTCCAATTGATTATTGGGGTCATGGTGAAGTAACATTTGCTCCCTGGAACTATTTAAACCAAAATCTGATTCAAGGAAAAGCTTCCACCTTTTACACTTCGCCATGGTATGATTATATTGAGAAGGCGCTTATTAAAGGCATCCCTCCAATAAGTATATTAATCGTTGGGTCATGGCTTCTTTTTTGGGTAAAAAAATGGAAGAGTCCACTGACCTGGGGAACATTTCCCATGTTCTTAGTGCATACATTAATTCCAGCAAAGGCGCTAAGATATTTATTTCCAATTGCCCCCCTCTCACCCCTCATCTTAATTGGATGCGCCAGCTTATTTAGCAATAAGTTTCTCACAAGAATAAAACCATTCTTACTATTTTGTTTTTATTTAAATTTTATACTCTTAATTGGCGTCTGTTTGCTACCGGCCAGAACCTCAGTGCTCCTTTATAAATACATCTATCAGCACTCGCATAAAATAAAGGAAGTCTATTATAGCGGGAATAACCCCTATGAACTGGTTGGTCTGCCCATTCACTTTTACCGGCCTGAAAAACTATCCCTTAAAAAAATCACCGATTTTTCAGCCATTCCACTTCCCGCCTGGATCATTACAAAAAGAGGAAGTCAATTCCTCGCGCTAAAAAACAGGTCAAATTGCAAGATAGCTTATTCTATTTACCCAAATTTTATTATCAACACTCTTGAGAAAAAAAAATGGTTTAAAAAGACCAAGGTATGGAGCCTATTTAAATGTTCAAAATGATTGAAAAATATGCCGGTATTCATTCTACCGATAAAATCATCCGCTGGCTTTTTCTTTTAGGCTTCATACTGCATATTACCGCCGCCATTTTTAGCGAAGGATTCCACAAACTAGATGAGCAAGAAGGCATCATGCGTTTTGTCGGTCTAAAACTAGGTCTGTTAGATAGCAGCGCCATGTCCCGCGAATACCCCTGGCAAATTCGCCCCTGGGCACAACCTTTTATTTATTTCTCTCTCGGAAAAATATTTCCCGTCAGCAATCCCTTCACCCTCAATTTCATCTTTAGACTTTTCTCCTCATTACTTGGCCTTTACTCCATCGTTCTCCTTTTCAAGCATTTCAAACAGTTTTTAAAACATAAAACTTCAGAGTTAACTTATTTAAGTTTTTTAATATTACTTTGGTACTTTCCCTTTTTTCACGCTCGCCCCACTTCAGAAAATTTTAGCATTAGCTTTTTTATCTACGGCTTCACTTTACTTATATTAGAGCGCCCCAAATATTGGCAATACCTTTTAAGTGGTTTTCTGCTCGGCTTTTCCTTTTACTTTAGATTTCAATCTTCCATCATGATCACTTCCTCAGTTCTCTGGTTACTCATCTTTGGAAATCTCAAAATAAGACCCTTTTTTATTCTGATGATAGGTTTTCTGCTCTCTATCGGCTGCAACACATTAATAGATTATTGGGGTTACGGTGAATGGGTATTCACCCCTTGGAAATATCTTGATTTCAATATTATTCAAGGCGGCGCGGCCCAATATGGCGTTGACCCTTGGTATATCTATATAAAAAAAACCTTCATCAAAGGCATCCCACCCTTTAGCTTATTGCTCATCATTCCCTATTTTTACCTTTGGTCTAAAGCACCAAAAAGTCTCATCACCTGGATCACTCTCCCCTTCTTTCTGGTGCATTCCTGTATCTCCCATAAAGAGCTACGCTTCCTCTTTGGACTAGGCCTCTTCGCCCCCTTGGCCATCTCGTTATTCCTAGAAGCATACCCCATCAATAGCAACAAACTAACCAAAGCCCTGTATAAACTTGCCCTACTCTTAAACCTCGGGGCGCTCCTCATTGCCACACTTAAACCCGCCGCCAGTCAAATCAATTACTACAAAACCATCTACCAAGAAAAAATTCCTCAGATCTATTATTTCAATACTCACCCAAAAAAACTGCCTTTTTATAACCAACAGGGCATTGAATACTTAAAGACAGAAAACCCGCCCAACGTAGCAGACTATCATTTTGTCACAATGAACCCAGAGGAAGCGGCCGGCTTAAAAAAGTCTCACAGCTGCCAAATTAAATACTCAAAGATGCCACAATGGGTTAACAAAATATTTCCAAAAAAATGGCTCAAGCGCTCACGGAATTGGCTGCTATGGCAATGCAAAAGAACTTTATAAATGACCCCAAAGAAATTTATTGCTAAGGTCATTTCATGAAATTAAGTATTGTTGTCCCCATTTATAATGAAATAGCTACATTAAGCAATATCCTTACCATCGTCCAAGCAGAACTTGAAAGGCTCAAATAAACCAAAATTTCTGATTATGAGATCATCCTAATAGATGATTGCTCTAAAGACGGCACCACTGAACTCATCGAGCAAAATTACCAAGAAAAAGATAAATTTATTAGCCATTTTCAATCGGTCAACCAAGGTAAAGGTGCGGCGATCACAAAAGGCTTCTCACTGACCTCTGGAGATATCGTTCTTGTGCAAGACGCTGATATGGAATACACCCCGGCCGATTACAGTAAACTTTTAATGCCCATCCTTAATGGAGATGCTGACGTAGTCTTTGGCTCCAGATTCAAAGGAGAAGTTGCCCGCGTTCTCTATTATTGGCATTTTTTAGGAAATCAATTCTTAACCTTCTTATCAAATTGTTTTACCAACTTAAACTTAAGCGACATGGAAACATGTTATAAAGTTTTTCGGGGCGATATCATCAGAAGCATGATTCTCACTTCAAAACGATTCGGCATTGAACCAGAAATGACCGCAAAAATGGCCAAGCTAAAAGAAATTAGAATTTACGAGGTTCCCATTTCCTATTTCGGGCGCACCTACGATCAAGGAAAAAAAATTGGCTGGAAAGATGGGTTTTCCGCCCTCTGGTGCATCGTCAAATTCAACCTCTTTACTTCTCGCGAAGCAAGCTTCACCGCCATCCCCAACACAGAAGGGAATAACTCTCACTGAGTTATAAACTCATTCCCGAATTAAGATAGTAATCCCAAATAGAAAATTATGATCATTTTATTTTTATTATCAAAAACTAGAACCCAGCATATAGTTTTAAAAAACAAACTCCCAACCGTCAGTATACTTAATTGAAAATAGGTTAAACTTTTTTCACTTAATTAATATTTTAATTACAAGAAGTAGCTCTTCGTGGCCATTATAAAAAATGTAACTCTATTCTAAAAAATACAACTTTTTTAAGAAATTTATTATTTAAAAAACCAAACTTTAGAGGAAACTCAAAAAGCTTAGCAATTTATCTAAAACAAAAAAAAAGTGATTTCACCGCTAGACTTTTGGATAAACAATAAAATCTTCTTCTAATTACCTTGACTTTTACCTTTTAAGAAAAAATTATAGAAGCGCCAATATAAAAAAATCAAGTAGAAAACACTTAATAACCTTAAAAAAGCCAAAACTAAGTTTGAAAACTCTCTAGAATCAATACTAAATACCGAATATGTAAGCCAAATTAAGCCAACAAAAAATATAGGTCTATTCCATTTATAATAAAAAGTCTTCGCAGGAAACAAAGGAATAACACCTGAAAGAAAATACCAAAGAAGCCTAGAGTTAAGAAAAAACCTATAAGTATGCGGCAAACATATTGATTTTTTTCCAAAATCCATTTCATCAATTAGGTCACAGGGCACAAAGCTATAAAGCGACACTACAACTAAGATTAATAAAAATAACAAAAGAATTAAACACTTTTTCATTTATATTCCATTTTTCTATTAAACACATCCATGAATTCACTTTTTTCTAAGGCAGCATTAGCTCCAAAGCTATTAGATGGAATATCCTCTTTTGAAAATGCACTTTTTCCAGGTCCACTTCCAAATTTTCCGTGAGCACCAAAAAACTGGCCAACTTCAACTGCAATACCTCCTATTTTAATTAGAGCTGACGCAAATTTTGGATTTACTCCAATTTCTATCAAATCCTTTGTAAATTGAAATGCTTTTGACACATGCCTCATATCCATTACACTTCCATCCATTTTTACAAACCTATATTTCTGAGATTTCAAAGAGGAAAAATTATTTTTAACTGCTTTTTGTCCTTTATATGTGTTTAAAAATTTATAAAGAGTTGCGGAAGAGTTTACACGATTTGTAATCGCATCACCTGTTGGGTCGGTAAAGTTTAGAGGGTTGTTTCCAGCGTAACTGTACAAATTTCCTTCAACAGGGCTTTTTACAATTTTTTCGAAGTTTTCAATAAAATAAGTATCTGGTGTTAAAAAGAGCCTAGCTTCTGGGTCATACCAACGACGACCCATCCGAACAGCACCGATATGTGGATCGTAGCCTTTTAGAGCATAATCGATAAAATTCATCGCCGTCTCGCGTTTATCACGGACACCATAAGGGGAAGATATATTAGCTTTGCTCTCTCCAGATCTAACAATGCTATTACGCAGATCTGAAAACTGTGGAAAAAACTTATTATCTTTGACATGGCCAATTATTCGTTTTCCCACCATGATCGCAACATAGAGTGATCCATTTAGCAGCATGGCATCTTCAGTGTAAAGATGCTTGAGATTATTTCCCATTTTAGCAATAGGATTATTTTTTTCATCATAGATATACATGAACTTTTTGTTGCCTAGTGACACCGATGCTATCCTACCATTTAATCCATATTTAAATACTCTTCCTTCTTTGCTCTTTACTCGACCACCATCATCTAATTTGTAAAGGATGGTACCATGCTTCCATGCATTTTCTGTATAATCGATGTCAACAGAATAACCGGCTTGAATGTCGAAATGTTTAATTAAACCGTTCGAATTATAGTTATAATTTAGAGTTTGGTTTAAGCTACCTTTTTCAATGGATTTGATTAAATAACCGCGGTCTTCATAATCGAAACTTTTCAAAATATCAGACTTTCCTATTTTATATAACTCTTCTTTAATGAGACCACGCTTATTCAACTGAAATTTATAAAGATCCCGTCCTCTTTTAAATCCAATATTTTTTTGCGATACTTCATCATAAATCAAAGATTCATTAGTATTTTCAAATTGATAGTTTTTAATTCTATTTAAATTGTCATAACTAATATTTATTAAGGATTTTCCGTTAAGAAGTATTTTATCTATTTGACCAATTGAATTTAATTTATAAGAGATTATCGTATTAATATTCCCTTTAAAATTAGATTTCCCAAGGTAATGATTTTCTTTTACTTCTCCTTGAGAATTGTAACTTTTCATCGTAACGATTTTACCGATACCATCAACTTCAATTTTCGACTCTAGCATTTTCCCATCATATCTGTAATTCATGCGCTTAATATATTTATCAGTAGTAATGGAGGTTAATAATGACCCTGTATACTCATAAATAAATTGCTTATTTTGACTCTTATGCTTCAAAGTTTTTGTCTTTACTCTGCCAGAACTGTCATATGAGAACAAGATAGTTCTAAGTAATTTTTTATTTTTATCAAAAACCTTTTTATTTTTTACGTTGCCGGAAGGGTAGTAATCAAACTCAAAAGTGCCAATATTTTTACGTTGGATCGATTTAATTTTAGAGAAATGATCATCATAAATCATAATTTGATTTTCTCCTGAAGGGAGAGACATTTTTGTCATTCTATTAAAACCATCGTATTCAAATAGAGTTACATCTCCGATCTCATTTGTTATCTCAGTGACTTTACCATCAGCATTTAGTAACAACCTTTTATGTGGCCGAGCTAAACAGTCTTCATTGTTGTTGCAACTTAGTGCTACAATTTTATATAGTTTCCCATTATTAACCACCTTAAAAGTACTTACTTGCTTTTCAATGTCAGCATGAAGTTTTTCTTGTGTCTGATAAATCTCATTTGAAATACCTTTTTGAATTGTTTTGACAATTACTTTGTCTTTATAAAGTTTATTTAAAGTTAAATTTGACAAGTCTAATATTTCAGCAAAAGACGATTTATAACTCTTATTTAAACTTTTTGAATAATCAAATGAAGTTAGTCCATCAATCATGCTGCCTTTTTTAGTGGGAATAATTCTCGCTAAAACCTCTCCAATAGCATTCTGTATGATACTTTTTTGTTGAGGAATAAGTACTCCATCTTTTTCTAAAAAGCTTTTTACGTCAATTCTACCAGGGATATTTGTCTCCCTATCGGCATAACTATATGCGATTTTTTCTTTTGGTTGGTCTTCAGTGTATAAGCCTAAATTGTCCCAAGTTTTATTTAATCTGTCATACTCATCATAACGTGAGGAAATTTGGTATTCTCCCACACCATGATTTTTGATAGTCTCTTCAGCTTGATCTGATTGGTGCCATTTGTTGATAGTCGTATCACTACCATCTGCATGAATAGATTTTGAAAATCTATAAAGATTATCATAAATAAATTTCTCATGGCCACCATGTGCATTTTTAACGACTGAGACTCTTCCATTTTTATAAGATATTTTTTGCAGGACAGTTAAACCACGACTACCTTTTAAAGAAATAGACTTCTTTCTACCGAGTTCATCATATTCTAAATTAATTTGATATGACTTATCCGTTTTAGTATCTCTAATTTTGACCTCAGATATCAAACAAATTATATGACTCGCTAGCTTTGAAGGGTCGACATAGGAATAGTTTATGGTGACATGGTGGTCTTTTGTCTGATCTGTTTTTCGTGTTGGGCAATTTTTGGCATCAAACTCATTATTAATTCTGATTTTCTTATCATCCACCCCAAGATAACCACTTTCAGATAGGTTTTCGCGTATGCTATATATGCCTAGGGGGGAGTCCAATGCTTCTACCTCCTCATAAACTATATTAGTTTGACTGATCACACCTGGGTTTAGACTATTTATAGTTTTTTCGGATATTAGTTGCCCTATTCCTTGATAATATTTGTATCCTTTAATAATTGATCCGGTATTTTTATTAAGGGTAACTTTTTGATAGCCTCCAAATATAGATAGTCCTGGATCAAGGACAGCACCTGCATAGTTATACTTTAACTTGCTAGTTCCAGACCCGAGGCTTTTTCTCATAAGCCCGCTCACAACTATTTTTCTAAAAGGAATTCCATTTTGCACTGGAGATAAAGAATATTCATAATTAACGATATTCCCCTTCCCATCATTTATTTCCTTTAACATTCCAAGCCCTGGTCGATCGTAATCTAAATATCTAATTGACAATTGATTACGTTTTTTAGCTAATAGAGCTATCTGAGGTACACCATGCCCTAAAATATCTGCGCTGCGAACTGTTAGTAATTCACGCATCTTTAATTGAAATACTTTCGGCCTATAGGCAATAAAACTTTTACCCGTATTCAAAAAAAACTCGATTTTCCCAGGTTTTGTGGAAATGATATCAGGCAGCGAATCTTTATTAATATCAATAAAAAGGAAGGAGCGATCCTTAAGAGTGGAGATAAACTCCCCTCTACGGATCGAACGAATAGTTGAATAAAACTTCCATCTTTCAAAACCTCGCAGAAATCCACCGTCTGCTTTGCCATAAAAAACATCAAGCCCTGTTTCACTTTTCACAACGACATCATTAACTCCATCTCCATTGAGATCTTTAATCCAATAACTTAAAAATTTTCTTCTCCATCTAATTTTTTTTGTTTGAATATTCTGATCAAATGAAATCACTCCATTTTCAGAAGTATTAATCAGATAATCTAATCTTTGATTTTGCGTTAGTCTCACTAAATCTGGCAATCGGTCATTATTCATATCTGCGAAAATAGTTTCTTTTTGTCTCCAACTTCTAGGAATATTTATATCCTGTATGATATTACCACTTTGACTACAAAACTCTAAATGATTTGACTTTTCTTTTCTGTTAAAAGAATAAATATAATGTTTTTTTGTTCTACCAAGAGGGTATACATATGAACGTATTTTATTGACGTCCTTTATATTAGAATAACATCTTGATGAAAAGTTTGAACCTTTAGAGCGGATTGCTGCAATTTTCTGGGCAGTACCATATCCCTTTTGAGTATTTATATAGTTAATATAGGATCTCTTTTTAATCCTTCTGCCATATTTATTGGTAAAATCATTTGCGCGAAATGACTCTATATCGTCAATTCCATCATTATTAAAATCTATAAAATTAAAAAGCTTATGGGTAAAAGTTGAATCCCGATACTCTTCAAGTATATGTTCCGCACCCATAAATCTTTTCCACTTTAAAGAGCCTATATAGTCCATAGGCCTATCGTATTCAAATGTCACTATCGGGTCATTCTTTCCACTGACATACTCTTTTTGAATGGACTTGAGAAAAAACGCCGGTGTTAAACTTGATTGATGATACCTTATTTTATAAGCAGACTTGAGCTGGAACTGACTTATTTTATGATAAATATTAATCTTTTTTAAAACTCGATCATCAATAATTTTTTTACCGGTTATATAAGATGAATAAGGAGATTTTCTAATTGCATAATCAAAACTCACTTTATATTGGTAGTTTAACTGATGCCCGCCATAATAAATCTCTTTTAAATAGATCTTTTTCGACTCATTCTTTTCATAAACATACTTAGTTTGATTTTTATTTTTATCGTAGGCAATACTCAAATACCAAGAATGGACCCCTTTTGAGGACTGAAGCGTATCCCTAGCTAAAAAAACGGCTTTTCTGCCATCGCTAAAAAAAACTATAAGCTCATTATTAGACTCAGATAAAACCATTTTATCTAAAGAGCCTCCTCCTCTTTTATACCACACGCCCAATTCAGTCGAAGGTACAAATAGGCCCCAAGGGGAGCTGATCAAATCTTTATGGTTGTATTGAATTAAGCCTTTTCTACGCACTCTTTCGGCTTTAAACTCATAAGAAATACCCATGCCCATAGCACTCATTCCAAATCCAGGAGAATAACTAAACTTTACTGGAAAAATCATTTGACCTCTTAAGGATGGAAAAGAAATTGGTAATTGTAATCCAAAAGAACCTGTTTTATGTTGAATCGCAGAGTCACCCATTGCTGAAAACTCACCTTTTAAGGAGCCTCTTTTAGGTGAACCCATTTTAGGAGATTTGATTAATTGATCATCAAATGCCTCTAGGGCATAAGAATAATTAATTGTTGTAATTAAAATACAAAATCCGACTATATAGTGCATTTATTTTTTCCTATTCTGTTAAGAGATACAAAATCCATCACTGACAATTGACTAAATGGGAGGCGGTATTTTGACTACTTAGCATCGACTTAATCTTCATAATTATAACAGCTTCACGTAAAGTGCCGGCCGATACACCTTCCACACCCTCAATGTCAGACGGGTCGATCACATATTCATCACCAATCATCTGAACTTCCCCATCTTCGTCACACGCACCATCATTATAAGGACAACTTTTTTCAATCCCTTCGAATTTATCGATTGAAAAACGTGTAAAGGGGGGAATTCCCTTTCCTCTATTAATATGAATCCCATCAAATATACTAAGCGCAGATTGAATATTACTGGCGATACGAACCGGAGCGGCAATTAATCTCCAATTATTTGCAACGATATTATAATGAGAGTTATATCCACCATAAGGAATCGTAACTTTATCTTCTACAATTAATTCTACTTCTTTTTGACCTTGGTTAAAAAAATCACCGTCTGCGCTATTTTGATATTCATGAATAAAGAAAAGCGCCATTTTTTCTATTATTGGGGCTCCAATTGAACAGGGAATCCCATTCCTACTAACCACTTGACTATTATAAAGATCTTCAGGAATGATCTCAAAATCGGGTAGAACATCTCTTTGATCTCCAACCAAATTACGATTTTTCTTACTTTGATAATCAATATTTTTAAGCTTACTCCAAAAACGTCTCGATTTTTCAAAAGAGAGTACTGGCATATTGTTTTTTATACCTAAAAGCGTTCTATTTTTAAATGATGGAAGCTCATGGTTATTAGCGATACTAGGAATAAATACATTTGGTATCCTTAATACAATAGTTTTCGTTCTGGCGTCTGGTGCTAGAGAGTCTTCTTTTGCAATTTTATTTAACATTGATTTTACCAGACCATTTGTTGCTTTAAATAAATTTAGAAAATTTGTATCGATATCAAGAGTTTTTAATTTATTCAAATCAGGACCAAGTCGATCTAGAATATTATTGTATCTAAAATGCATCAAAGTAATTAATTCAGAATCAATGGAATCAAGCATGCTTGGCAGGCTTTCAGAGTTCTCGAGATTTGTCTCTGTATAATTTTTATTAAAGTAATTTAAATCTAAACTCATCAACATTCTACTTACATATGCTTGTTGTAACCTTTGTTTATTTTCTCTAAATTCAATTTCTTGACCAAGCTCCATTAAATTAGCGGCAATACGTGCTAAATCTCGTTCCATTCCGACAAGATTTGCCTTAAGCTTTAGAGTCTCAAATTCCTCATCTAGCCATGAGAGAAACATATGTCTATATTCTTCAATGGCACTAAGAGCATCTTCCGAGTTCTCGCTTAGTATTCTTTTTCGAATTTTTTCCTTTGTTTCACCAGGCAAGGTACCCGATTTAAGAAGCAGAGAGATTTCACCTTCGATTTCATTAATTGATTTAATAAAAGTTTTAGCAACTTTTTCAGCAACTTTTCCTTTTGCCTCAAAACGTTGGACGTTAACAGTTAATTTATGTCCATTAGGCCGTCCCTGACAGTCGTTTCCCACTAAAAAATATTCAGAATCCTCTTTAACAATTATTGTGGTCATACCTTGTAAAACTCGTATATCAGTAGCATAACGAATATTTTTTTCTTGAGCAGCTTGGGGTATTTCAACAAGTATCAAAGAACCAACAGGTAAATTTGGTAGAGGAGTATTTATGAGACGAATTCCGGCAGAAAAAGAAGCATTAGTTCGATTTTCCGTACTTGTCATATGGCTACGTGACGTACCACGAGAGTGCCGTGTTCCCATACTTGCACTGACACATGCACTCGCGCTCCCTGCAGGGCCAAATTTTCCACCGGCACAGACCTCTGCGGAAGCTGTCAAACTGGCAAATTTTTCTTTTGTAGAGTAGTTATTTACTGAATTTACCTCTGAAGATCCTTTTGAGTTCATCAGCATAAACCCACCCGGTCCTGCTAAACTCCCTAAATTAACCCTCGTAGCATATTGCGAAGCTTGTAAAGCACATATTGGATTCCATTGGCCATCAACACTCACTCTTAATATATTTTCGGAATTTGCTTTAAAGCGGATAGCTTGACCGTCCAATCTAACGGCGAGGTCATGAAGGTTATTACTCCAGTTATTCGGCGGGAGGTTCGCGGTATCAACAACGAATGTTGTTTCATCTTGTGGACGACCAGTAATTTCTACACCAAATTGTGCAAAGCCATTTTTACAGTTTTCTTTACATTTTTTATGTTCTCCAACCTGATCGAGGAGATCTGAATTATTTTTTATAGTTTTTACAATATAAAATCTAATGCGATCAATATCTGCCTTTTTCAACATGAAACTTTTAAGGAGCTTCTTAAATTTATTTTTTTCACGAATAGCTTGTTGATCGATATTTTTTAAATTATTAAATTCCTTTATAAGTCCAACTGAAGAGTTTTCCATCTTATCGAACACCAACTGGTAACTTTGGCTCCTCGCCCTGATAATGGCAACTTGCTTATCGATAAGTTCCTTTGAAAAACCAACTTGAATATCTTTAACAGTTTTACCTGAATAACTCCCAGTTGATTGATAAGATCGGTAATACCGCGCCCCTTGAGAAAAGATATTCACAAACGGATTTAAATATGGCCCACGATCAAACAAATGCTGGTCATTAACATTTAGTATTCTTAAATTTGTACTCAAAGCGACTTTTGATTGATAAAGTCTGCTTATAAGTTTCTGGACAATAGGCCGATCTCGAAATTTTGGTTCTTCAATTATATTTACTTTATTCTTATGATCGCCCGAAATTTGTTGATCCAACTGGTATGTTAAGTACTTAAGAACCCAATGAACCGCTCGTGTGCTTCTAAAATCATTGAGTTTATCACATTTTTGCACCTTACATGCGATATCATAAGCTTTAACCAATATGTCGATTCTATCCATTAAAGGAGCGATAGCATCAGCAAAAGTGATTGCAAAGTATCTGCCCTTCAGAATAGATTGATCAATTTCGAGTTGATGATCCCCAGTGCCAACAATAGCATCATAGAAAGAAATACTAACTTCGAGAAGCCCTTGATAAAGCTTAAATAATTTACTGCCAACCTCTTCGTTTGTGTTAAGATTAAACTCCCCAAGAGTTACCGTCCACTTTTTTGCATACTTCTGAATACTGCGCCAAACATTCACAGAGTTAACCACCATCTGGGTTTCCTGCAATTCTTTTTCTTCTAGAGCAGAGGAATATAGGTATTGAAAAAATATTTCATTTAATTCACGACTCTTTAGTTTAACTCTTTTTTGTATATTATCTTTACCAATATTAATTGCATGAATATACTCCTTAGAATATTCGGTTCGCTCTAAATACTCCATTGTTGTTTGTACCATAGCAAAGTATGTTTTTAAATTATCCCAATTAATATCATCTGCGTTACTTCCCTCTTTATTTATTATTACCCGTTCATAAAAATAAATACGTGGATAAGCCAATAACCAGGCCTTCCAATATCCAAAGCGGTCTTCATCTTTACCCATTAAAGCACTAAAACAACGATACTCCTTAAAGCCTCCCTCCTTAATAACCTCATATATCTCTTCAATTTTATCTCCCACAAGCTTTATACAATTTTTGGAATTTTTTGAGCTATAAGTACTTAATCCAGCCTCCTTTGAAGAAATATTACAACTATTGCGACCTACCCGAAAGCTTTCAAGATCTGCCAACAAATTAAATAATTTATCATCAGTATCTTCACATTTTTCTGGCATTCCAACTTTAGCATCGGTTGGTTCACCAATTCCAATAGACAGCGCACTTAACTTTGTTTCGTCATTAATCTCTGAATTATTCACTGAACAAGCCGACAATATAAGTATCAGCGACAAGCCCATGAATCCTCGTATCAGTTTGCCTCCGTAGTAGGCATTTTGAATATTAAAGAAAGAAGCGCCCGATATTAGTAAGTCTGTCAAAAAATTATACATTTACTTCTCCTAAAGTAGTAAAACCCGATTAATGATTATTCTTCCTAAAAACATGCAATTATTTGTCCATTTCTTTTAAATATATTTTATTGAATAATAAATCTATCTATTTTGAAAAATCACCTTTTCTTCAATGGCCGTTTCAAGACATTTAAGAAAAGGTGATGTGAAAATAAATTTATGCGAATTCTTTCAATTTATTTCTCAAAATTATACTCATCAGTTTTCGCAAATCTATAGTTTCGGGTAATTTTCCTATATGACTCAATTTGTTCTTCAGAAAGCTTATAATCGCCATCAATTTGAAAATTGACCAAATAACGTAAGCCACCGATCACTCGACGAAGACAATTATCTATATTCCAATTCTTTTTTCCATCTTCGAACTCTCTAAATTGGCTATACAGAATGTTAAACTTTTGTGTTTTCGTAATAATTTCTAATTTATCATTTGTATTTTTTTTCGGAAATTGACAGCTAGTTTTACGTTCAAAATCCATTATTCGATTTGCAATTAATTCTGTTGCTTTGTCCATCTTCTCTGAAATTGTCTTATTAATGCAATCTGGCCTTACCTTAACATAAATATTGACAGTAATATTTTTGGGACGTGTTTCGCCAGAAATATCTTTAATCCCACCCAAATTATGGACAGAATATCTTTGCCAACCATTACCCCACATTTGTGAATCCCCACTATGAGAATGAGAATGCTGTGAAATAGCATCGGGCTGATATCCGCCTAAAAGAATTTCTTCTATATTTCCCTCATTGGCACTGACTCCGTTATTAAACATTCTTAAAAATTTTCCTCTTGCATCCGGAAGTTTATCTTGATTGGCATTGTCTTCAGTTAAATGGTTAAAGATTGATTGATCCCCTTCATTAATATTTAACTCGTCTTTCGATTGCCCTTTTAGAAGAACCCAATTATCGCCATTCATTTTTTTAAAAGCTGACTCAGAAAGGAGCGAGTGTTTGATATCCCCTACACCTGCGCCTTGGATATTTTCTCGTAAGCAATTTTTATCGGCTTCAACTCCCTGGCCACTCTCTGCTAAAACGGTATTGCCTATAACAGACAAGTTTAAAACTAATACGCATGTCAATAATTTGTACATTTTGATCTCCTAAGTGGTTAAATATTTGTTAACTAATTCTCTGTAATTATAGTTGTGCAATTATTTTGCCAAAAGAATTATGGATTTTTTTCATTTTTGATATATTTGAAAAAATATTTTTAATCATTTCGAAATGATACTACTTGTGAAAAATTTAATGCAAATAGGTTTGTAATTTTTTGAGAATTTTATCGCTGGCATGACCATCGCCAAAGGGATTGTCTTTCTTTTGAACAGTTGCATAATGATTCTTATCACTTAGTAACTTTTCAGCATGCTTTACGATAGTGGTTTTGTCAGTGCCAACGAGCGTAGAAGTTCCCGAAGTGACGCCCTCTGGTCGCTCAGTATTTTCTCTGAGCACGAGCACGGGAATATTTAAGTAGGGGGCCTCTTCTTGTACTCCACCTGAATCGGATAATATTAGATACGACTTTTTCATCATCCAGATAAATTCTTTGTAGTCGAGAGGTTTTAGGAGGTGGATGCGTTTATTGTCCCGTAAAAAGTGATTTGCTTTTTCCTGTACCATAGGATTGAGGTGGACAGGGAAGACGATTTCGATATCTTCAAATTTTTCTAATAACTCTAAAAGGGCATTAAATATATTTTCTTGAGGTGCTCCCAGATTTTCTCTGCGGTGAGATGTTACGAGAAGAATTCTTTTGTTAAAGTCTATATTAGGATAATTAAATTCATTGTCATTTAATTTTTCAAGAGTAATTCTTAGGGCATCTATACTGGTATTTCCGGTCATTAAAACATTATCTTGGACGCCGGCCCTATGGAGATTTTCTTTAGATAATTGAGTGGGAGCGAAATGGATGTCTGCGATATTGGTGGTCATTTGTCGATTGGCCTCTTCGGGAAAAGGGCTGTATTTGTTATAAGTTCTCAGCCCTGCTTCCACATGGCCGATTGGTAGTTTTTTATAAAAGGCACTTAGAGCGCAGGTGAAGGTGGAAGTGGTATCACCTTGCACTAATAGAATGTCGGGAGAAAATTTCTCGAAAACTTCATCCATGCCCAATAAGATTGCTGCGGTTAATTGGGAAAGAGATTGATTCGATTTCATGATTTTTAAATTATGATGAACGGGGAGCTTAAAAAAATCCACAAATGGTTGCAGCATTTCTTTATGTTGGCCGGTTAAACAAACGATGGGTGCAAACCCATATTCTGAGCATTTGAGGATGAGAGGGGCCATTTTAATGGCCTCGGGTCTGGTTCCAAAACAAAAAAGAATTTTCTGCATTAAACCCTCTTTAATGTGCGTAAGAGTTTGAAGTTACCAATGATCGTTTGCTTAAATGGCATCTTGGACTCTCCTAATTTTAAATCATAACGCAGTAACATGGGAACTTCAGAACATTTTGCTCCTAACAGATGACATTTCACTAAAATTTCTACCATGCTTGCAAAGCTAGGCTCTAACACAACTTCATTTGGGAATCTCGCTTTAAGGGTTTTCACTATTTGCGGAGAATACATACGATAGCCACAACTATAATCCCGGACACCAGGTATATTGCGAAATAGTTTAAAGAGCATTGCCAATCCGCATGAGAGTATTTGTCGAATCCAACTAACACCTATGGTTTTTGAGCCAATTTGATAGCGGCTGGCCACGACAATATCATCTCCATTTTTAATTTTTTCTAACATACTTGGAATATGTGTTGGGGTATGGGAATTATCCCCATCCATAAGGGCATAGGCCACGGGAGGATTAACTTGTTTTAAAGATTTGGAGAATTCATTAAAAGAAGTATTAATTCCTCCAGTAAGACCTTTATTGGATTGATGAGTAATAATTTGAATCCATTGTTTGTCTCGCCATGGAGATAGCACCTCTTGGGTGTTGTCTGTGGAGCAATCATCAATAATTAAAACTTCTGTTAAAAAACTCTCCGCATGTGAATTATTTAAGAGTTCAAAGTTTTTCAATAAATCCGGCAAATTTTTTGCTTCGTTATAGCAGGGTAAAGCCATTACGACTCGCGGTATTTTTTTTTCTATAATCATAGGGGCATTATGGCAAAATCAATAAATTATTAGAACATTAAAATGAAAGAATTTGACGATTTATAGAATTTATTTTTGGCATGACTGCGTAGAAGTCGTATTTTTGAAAATGCGCCAGAATTTCTGTTTTTTCCTTTATTTCTATTGGTAGGTCGTTGTAAGTTTTTACGCGCAACAAAATCAACCAACTTTTCTTCGCAAAGCTAAAATTGTCCTTAAATTCATTCTGATAATTTAATAGTTTATTATTGACGATATCTGGTATCTCACCCCGACCAATATTATAAAGATGAGCGTCTCCTTCAAAGGCCAGTAAATTGGCCATCGCGTAATAAGGATAAACGCCCTCTGTTAGTAACCAGACCCTGGGAGGATTATTGAGCGCTCTTGTTAAGGAGAGAAGCTTATAAACATCTGGGTCTCGCCTGATTTCTTTTGCCACCGGGAAGATGGCAAAAACGAGTGCCGCAATAATTCCTAAGCCTTTAACCCAGGGAATTAAATTTTTTAATTTATCGCCATACTTTTTGCAGACGAAATACCCTGCACACATAGCAATAAATGGGTAAGACATCATCAGGTAATTGCTATATTTCACTTTAATCAGAGAAATCATAAAAATATACATGCCAAAAAAAAGAATTAAAAAACCAGGTAGGGTTTTTAGACTTTTGCCATATTTAAAGGCGGCGATTAAATAGAGAATAAATAAATGAGGCAATTGCTTGAGCATAAAAACGATATAGTCGTAAAAATGTGTTCCCTGAAACTGCCGTTCATTTAACATATTATGCATAAAAGTTGAATCGGCCCACGTCGTAAAAGCATCAATTCGGCCAATCAACGCCAAACTAATCGGCCATAGAGAAAAAAGACCTGCTCCTAACAGGAGTGCGACCCAGGCCTTCCAACCTAAGAGCGCCCTGCCTCGGTTGGCGAATATTTGATGTAAAAAAACGATCCCTGGCAAAAACAAGCCAAACGGCCCCTTTATTAAAATTGCAAGTCCAAAAAATAGACCCGCCAGCAACCAATCTTTTATTCTGTCTCTCTCAAAAGCTTGCCAATAAAAAAGCGCAAATAGAAAAAAGACCATCATCATGGGCGTGTCTGTATTGGGAAAGCGACTTTTCTTTAACATTGCGGGAATAAGCAAAAACAAAAAGCCTGAAATAAACGCCCAATTTTTATCTTTCCCTTTCAGCCAATGATACATAATCACTAGTATGCCTAAAGGAAATAGCACACCATACAGGCGGGCCGTAGTGTAGTTGGCCGGAAAAATTTTAAAAAACAACCCCTCTAACATAAAGGGTAGGGGTAAATGCTGAAAAAATTCTTTATAAACATAGGGACTAAGGTGTGGAATTAACCAATGTCCTTTTTCTGCAGCATTTTTACCAAACGCAGCATAGATATACCCATCTTGAAAAAACCCAGGGACCCATAGGTTTTGGCATAACAAGACTAAGCCTAATATTAAAAGCCCCAGAAAGGCTTGATCTTTGCAAGTGCTTTTTAATTTTTCAAACATAACTTAATACCCTATACTCGGTAACTCAAAATGAAAAATTTAAAAAAGCTAACCACCCTCTGCAAGTCTCTCTTTCTGATAGTTTTCATTATCAAATTCTTAGAGAGTCTGACCCTCTTCGGCCATGGAGATGCGCTTTCATACCATATTGTCTGGCCCAAAATCGTTCTCAATTTTTCACTTTCGGATATGCTTAATGAGTTTTTTTCCTTCTATTTAGCGGGTTATTTTGATGCCATCTACTTTATTCCTCAGTTAATTTTCGGTGCCGGCAGTATGCCTGCTCATATTATCGGGCAAAATATTCATTTTCTATTTTCCCTCGGGTTCGGCAGCTATTTAATGCTGAAATCATTTGGAAAAAATTATTGGGGATATTTAGCCGCCCTATCAATTCTAACTATCGCCAAAGGCACTGATTTTTTTCTCTATGCCAAAAATGACGGTGCTCTTGCGATGTTTTGTCTCTTGGCCTATTTAATTGTCGACGAAAAGATCAAAATAAAAAATAAAACTTATCGGGCCATCTTGGTTGGCCTACTTTTTGGCTTTATTCCTGGCATCAAATTAACGGGTTTTTTTGCACTCATCCCCCTAGGAATTTATTATTTATATAAATCTCGCCATAACTTAAAAAAGTTTTCAATTTCTTTTGTCGTAGCGTTAATTGTCTTGGCACCAATAATTATTCTCAAGCAGCTCAAACTTGACGGGGCCATATTCTATCCTGCCCTACTCAATACCTTTCCTGGCAAATTAGATCCCATTATCATCAATAGTCTAAATAATTTTGTGCAAACTCCCCTCACATCAAAAACCCTCGGGATGAATTTTCAATTATTTTTCTTGGCCAAATTTTTTCTCATTGGCTTAATTCCCCTCGCCATATTGCAATGGAAAAAAGAAAAGGAAATTTCTCCAACTTTATTAATATCACTTAGCTATTTTTTACTCTATCTTGTTTTTAACGGTGGAATAAGTGAACCGAGATTTTTATTCCCCTGCTTTTTTCTAAATATTTATTATTTCTTTGAACAAATTTCAAAAATAAATATTAAATCTAAGAAAATCTTATTTCTCTTACCATTATTAGTTTTGGCCGACTCTAAGTTAGATAAATCCATCATGAGGATGAAACGTTTGTCTTGGTATGCTGAGGATCGGCCAGTATATAATCATTTAGAAAAAACTCGCATCTGGAAATATATTAAAAATCCGACGGGAAAAAGGTCCTATATTCTGTCCGACCATTTTCCACAGCTCTATTATGCAGACAAAGGACTCATTCTTGAGCATATTTACACAACCCCTAGGGCGGTCTTTTTTAATGATTGCCTAAATCCGAATGATATAAATTTCTTTTCCTATTTTATTTTCTTAAGAAAATACCCCAATAATCCCTGTTATCAAAAAATAATTGAATCTTCCCTCTTTTTAGGGCATGTCCAGGGCTTTGATCTCTATCAAAGAAAAAATCAATAAATTCTATCTGCATTTAAAAAGAGCATAAACGTCTTTTTTATACTCTTTATTTCTAAAAAGCATGAAATGATAAATTTGCGAAAATTTTGGATATAACTCCACACAGTTA
>Ga0316206_1000662_pt1 | contig 41164 bp, 35 predicted proteins | sample 6monthpyrite_MG_FD_204942 | JGI IMG/M metagenome (GOLD analysis project Ga0316206, IMG submission 204942) | Microbial mat bacterial communities from mineral coupon in-situ incubated in ocean water Damariscotta River, Maine, United States -... | ecosystem: Environmental > Aquatic > Marine >...
CGGTGACCAGATAGCTTCAATCTCACCGTGTGCAACCTGAGCTACCCCCTGTCGCTCAAGATCTGTTGCAATGGCTCCTACGAGCCCCGGCGGGGTCTGGATCGGAGAGATTGCCCAAGTTTTCAACCCAATATGCCCCACTTCTGGATCCCCAGAATCATCAGTTATGAAATCAACCGCCTCAACCCCCAGACTGAGCCCCCGCCCATCAGCCTTGAGCATCGCTTCGACTTGTGTCCACCTGACGAAAAAATCGGTTGGATTCTCGTGAAAACGGGCTGCCTCGGCCATATCTGATGTGATAAATCGAATCAAATCACTGCTCACGATCGCAGGATCAACATCTTCGATGTCAATCCCGCACCGCCCCCCTCGCGAGAGGATCAACGCACAGCATGATCGCGTGCGTGAGACATTAAGATCAACTTGCTCACGATCGTTGCCCTGGATCATCGGGCGGCCATATCGATCACGCTCGATTACGACAGATTGTGGCGGGCTGCAGGTGAGTACACCCGCTCCAAGCTTCCAGAGCCCACGCATCACGCTTGTAGATCGACGATCACTCGGATGGCTGAGGCGGTGACACTGAGCCCGTTCATGCTTGCTCAGCAACCCGATCAATCCCGAAGAGATCGATGAATCGTGTGGAACCACCAAGACCGTGGCATGGCCGGGGAGAGGATTGAGAAGCCGAGAGAGCGGGTCGAGAATCGACATAGTGTCATCTTCGGCGTTCTCTCCTGCCCAAGATTAGCGGATACGGACACGCCATGTCCGAACATCCCGGTTTGGATTGCTCGAATCTTCAGGCTCAGAGAGCATCACCAGATCGACGGTTGTTCCAGAATCAAAGTCGAGCATGACCCTGCTCTCCCCCACACTCCATGTGTTGAGTGTGTCAGAACTTCCCTGCGAGCGATCGTCCTGCATGATCACTGAATCTGCACCCACGCGCGTCCCGGTCACCACCTCGAAGGCTTGGTTCGCTTGGACGAGCTCGACCCCCACAAAGTAGATGGTATTGCCGACGACGGATGCGCCGATACCCGCATCATGGAACTCGACTCGCTGCCCGCCAACCGCACCGCCCTGACTATATTGAGGAGCGCCGATTGTCGACACAGGATCGGTTGACGAATCTGTAGAAGGTGTAGTGTCCGTGCGTGTCGATGCCGAATCAGTTGATGAACTTGAACTCTCTGACGAACCCGATTCAGAACCATCCGAAGAACTCGATCCCGATGAGGAGTAAATCCCCGCCCCGGTGAAGAGCGTTGTACCGGTCGAGACCCCGGACTGTGCGTCCAATTGCCCTTCGGTGGCAGACTCCGATGACTCTCTCGCGAGCGATGCACTATCGAGTGAGCCATCCCCCGAAAGGGCCGCCCCACTCCCCGAAGAGATACCCGAACCACCACCACCGCCACCGCCACCGCTTGAACGACCACCGCCGCCGCCGCCGCCGCCGCCGCCGCCAGATCCTGAGCCGAGTGATCTGCCTGAGCCCGAGTTCGAGCCGCCCGAGACCCCGGCACGCCCATAGCTAATCCGTGAGCCATCTGCAAGCACGCGAGACACTGTCCCCGGCGTGATCAATCCTCGATGGGCCGACCGGTTCCGAACCTTCTCTCGCCGAATGATGATCCGCCCGTCGGGCATGCTGATCCGCACCTCGATGGTGTCATCATCTTCACCGATCTGTTTTCCATCAGCATCCTCTTTCGCCGAAGATTGATTCGCATCAGAGGCGTGCTCAGCAACCGAGCTGGTTTCCGTCGACTCTTTGGACTCTGTAAGCTCATCGGCAAGCGTGATCGGTGCGGCGATACCAGCGGAGAGCATGATCGCTCCGAGAAGCCCGGTCAGTTGAGTAGGTTGAAGCTGCATTGTGTGGAATCCTCCGAGAAAACTCTGGCTTGTACACACTCAATGTCCAAATACCAACCGTGTGAAACGAGGAAAGCATGGGGATATGTTGAAGGTACCCCGGAAATACCGTCAACTCCATCCGATAAGCTCGGAGACATCTGTACCATCTATAAGCCGCTCGTGGTGAAACCGAGCAACAGAAAAAACAACCCGTTCAGATGAACGGGTTGAAAAGTTGAGTTTTTAGTTATTTGACCTTTGGGTCTATTCTACTTTGAACTTGCCGACCAAACTCATGAGCTGCTCGGCCTGGTGGGCGAGATCGCCCGCGGCCTGTGATGACTGCCCGGCACCCTCGCTCGATTGGCGTGTGACGCTTGAGATGTTCTCAATCGCACGGGCAATCTCGTCTGATGCAGTTGCCTGCTGATTGGCGGCAGCGGCGATGTCCTGAACCATCCCCTGCATGTTCTTGGATCCATCAACGATTGTTTCAAGTGATGTGCCCGCTTGGTTGGCGAGTTCAACACCCTTCCCAACGCGAGCGGTCCCCGCTTCAATCTGTGTCACCGCAGAGGTTGTCTCGCTCTGGATACCACGAATGCTTGATGAGACCTCTTCGGTCGCCTGCGTTGTCCGCTCGGCAAGCTTACGAACCTCGTCGGCGACCACCGCGAATCCTCGCCCGTGCTCTCCAGCACGGGCCGCTTCGATCGCTGCATTGAGTGCGAGTAGATTTGTCTGATCCGCGATGTCGTTGATCACCGCGATGATCTCGCCGATCTTCTCGCTCTGCTCACCGAGGGCGTTGATCGTATTGGCCGAAGCGTTCACTTCGGTCGCGATCCCTTCCATCTCCTCCATTGCCTGATGGACCACGGTGCCGCCCTCTTCGGCCAGATGCTGGCTCTCTTCGGAGGCGGTTGTTGCATCGGCGGATTTGGCGGCCACTTCGGTGACCGACTGTGAGAGTTCTTCTACCGCAGCGGCTACCTGCTGGGTCTGGGTTTCTTGTTCCTGGAGCCCGTTGGCCATCTCCTCGGCGGACGCTGCGATCTCTGCAGATGCACTCGCAACCGACTGTGAAGTCCCACGGATCTCGGTCACCATTGTGACCAAGTTTTCAAGGAATGTATTGAATCCCGTAGCCAGTTTCCCCATCTCGTCGGTGCTCTTGAGGTTGATCCGCTCCGTGAGGTCACCCTCACCAGCGGTCTGCATCACCTCTACGATCCGATTCAACGGATTCGCGAGCATTTTTCGCATCAGGACTAAAAAACCGCCGAAGGTCAGGATCACGATCGGGGCGGTCCAGGTCACGCCGTTGACAAAGAATCCTGAAACACTCGCATCGAGAGTCTCGAGTGGAGCTTCAACCTCGTACGCCCCGTGCATATAGCCCACGGGCCAGCTCTCGAACCGGAATCCGAGCGCATCCTTGCCATCAAACTTTCCGTTCTCGTCCCGCTCGTCATAGACCGCGGGATCTCCATGACAGGCCATGCACGATTTGTCGAGTGTGATTGCTCGCATGTAGTGGAGCGTGTTTGTTTCATCGTTCACGCGCGAGATTGTTGTCTCACCGCTCGACTTATACTGATCTGTCAGATCACGGATCATCTGATCACGGAATCCACCTGCAACTGGCGCGTTATCCGAGTTTCTCGCCTCGAGCGAAACAATCCTGAACTGAAGCTTCTCTTTCTCCGCTGCCTCGGCAGCGGCTTCCCATCCGACAATCACGGGGATCGATTTGAAATATCGAGTCTCTGAGTATGGCGTGCCATTGTCGATTTGCTCGTACGCGGTTGCGAGGAGGTCCTCAGTATTGACTTCTCCCTTAATAAACTTCTCGGACGCACCGTTCTTGGCTGCATCAGCAACCGCGGTAAAGCTGGCCGCTCGGTCAATCATCGCCTGATGCATCTCATCACGGTAGCCCTTGAGGAAGACTACATAGTTCACCGCCACCACAGCAATGAGAATCGCAAAGGTGACCGCGATGATCTTGGTAGAAAGTCCAAATGAGAACTTTGATTTGCTCGTATGCTCGCTCATGTTCTGGCTCCGTTTCGATGCCGATGGATAGGGATTATCCCTCTGATGGTGTTTCGATTGCACTATTCATCGAATCACAAACTCTCCGGCTTTAGAACGGGATACAGAAATCTCATCAATGAACGCTGAGACGAACAAATTTGGAAGAAAACTATCCAAATCTGTGCAATTATTGCATGGACATCCTCAGTTCGGGGACGGAATCTGCAAGCGTACTGATTGGCAGCATAAGCGTACTGATTGGCAGCATACCCCAAAACTCTAATCAGATACAAGAGTCTCTTATCGGAGAGTGAGCAGTTGGCTATATACCGGCATCGGCCAAAGCTCCGCTTCGACATGTGCCTCGAGGCGATCTCCCGACTCGCGGAGAGACCCCATGGCCGGGACAATCTGAGACCGGCAATACGCACACTGATCGAGTGGATCAAGGTCGGCGGGGATGACCTGCCGATCAAGTTCTTCGAGATGATCGCGGAACTGACAGACCATTTCTACAAAGTCTTCGAGTTCGACACGGATCGCTGTGCTATCGACACCCGCCCCCTCGGTCGCAGCAACCGCTTCGGCAAGATTCCGCTGGTGCTTGATCGCTGCGGGCAGAATCATCGTCCGAGCCATAACCACCATCTCTTGAGCTTCGATCCCGATCTCGGTGTTGTATTTCTCCGCGAATATTTCTACTCGGCTTTCGAGTTCGTTCTTCGAAAGCACCTTGAACTTTCGAAATACAGACTTCGCCTTCTTCGATTGTAAAGCCGGCAGCGCATCGGCGGTCGATCGAAGATTGGGCAAGCCACGGCGCTCGGCTTCAACCTGCCATTCGTCGGCGTAGTTATCGCCATTGAAAATGATCGCTTTATGCTCGCTCACCACACCCTGGAGCACCTTACGCACAACCTGATCGCGCTTGCTTGGACTCGGATCCGTCCCAAGCCCTTGCTCGACACTCGTCGCAATGAAATCCAGGCTCTCGGCCACGATTGTGTTGATCACCGTGTTGGGCCAAGACACCGAAGCCGTCGAGCCCACCGCTCGCAACTCAAACTTGTTACCGGTGAATGCGAACGGGCTTGTGCGGTTTCGATCGCCGGAGTCTCGCTTGAGCGCGGGCAATGAACGAGCCCCAAGATCGAGATTTCCGCCCTTGAGCGTCCGATTCGGGGTGCCGCCTTCGAGCTGCTCGATCAGGTCGGTGAGCATATCACCGAGAAAAATCGAGATGATCGCCGGGGGTGCCTCATTGGCACCAAGACGATGGTCGTTCGACGCACTGGCGATCGTGGCCCGTAGCAGATCCGCATGAATATGCACAGCCCGGATCACCGCGCAAAGATAAGTCATGAACTGGGTGTTCGTGTGGGTCTCGTCCTGCGGATCAAGCAGATTCACGCCTGTATCCGTCGAGATCGACCAGTTGTTGTGCTTGCCCGATCCATTGATCCCGGCGAATGGCTTTTCGTGCAAACACGCCACAAACCCGAATCGCCCGGCGACACGCTTGAGCGTGTCCATCAGGATCGCCTGATGATCGCACGCGATGTTGGTCGATTCGAATAATGGCGCGATCTCATACTGCCCCGGAGCGACTTCATTGTGACGGGTCTGGACAGGCACACCCAATCGAAAGAGTTCTTCCTCAAAGTCCGCCATGAACGCGTTGACACGCGGGGGGATCGAGCCAAAGTAATGATCGTCGAGTTGCTGGTGCTTGGGCGGGACCGCCCCAAAGAGCGTCCGCCCGCAACTCACCAGATCCGGACGCGCAAAGTAAAGATTCCGATCGATCAGGAAATATTCCTGCTCGGCACCGAGCGTTGACCCGACCGATTTGACCCCCTCGTCGGTCCCGAAGATCTTGAGGATCCGCATCGCCTGCTGATCGAGGGCCTCAATCGAGCGGAGCAGCGGCGTCTTCTTGTCGAGCGCTTCACCGTTCCAACTCACAAACGCCGTCGGGATGCACAGCGTAGCGTAGTTGGTCCCTCGCACAATAAACGCCGGCGAAGTCGCGTCCCACGCGGTGTACCCGCGGGCCTCAAAGGTCGCTCTGAGCCCGCCCGATGGAAAGCTCGACGCGTCGGGCTCGCCCTGGACGAGGTTGGCCCCCGAGAGCCGATACATCACGCCGCCCGAGCCGTCGGGTGTGACGAGCGCATCATGTTTCTCAGCGGTCAGCCCGGTCATCGGCTGGAACCAATGGGTGGAGTGCGTCGCGCCGCGCTCGATCGCCCAGTCCTTCATCGCCGTCGCGATGACCTCTGCGTCGCCCATCGACAGCTTGCCTTTGCTCTCGATGGTCTTGACCACCGCGTTATATATATTCTTCGGGAGCCGTTCGCGCATTTTGCGGAGATCAAAGACATCGCACCCATAGATCTCATCGATGCGATTCCGCGAACCATCTACGCCGGCACTCGAAGACTGCCATCTCGAAGATGCAGCGATCGCTTCTCCCTGTGGATCACCTGTGACCATGGTATTCTCCCGAGCGAAAGTTCTTTCATTCCGTTTTTACAGCAATACCGGCGATACAGACCTGCTTGATTCTTGCCCCTCTATCGGGAAATTCAAATCTCAACTGGGCTCTGGACGACAGATCGTCAAGATATTGGCAGATCGCTCAGCCGAGTGGCTCCCTCCTCAGACCAGATCGCCCGGCTACCATCGTCTATCAACCACCATCGACGCCCGGGCCTGTGGCGGAACTGGCAGACGCAGCGGACTTAAAATCCGCCGGGGTAAAACCCATGTGGGTTCGAGTCCCACCAGGCCCATTATCCATCCATTCTCAACGACCGACACTAAATTGAGCCGGTTGCTCAGATCATCCCCACCCGCGTCAGTGCCCGCTCGAACTGAGCCCAGCGATCTTTGAGCGTCCCGGTGTACCCAATGCTCACGCGAACGAGCCCGGGGGCGATCCCAGCCTCTTTGAGTTCCTCCTCCGTCAACTCCGACGAGGTCGAACTGGCCGAGCAGGACATGAGCGTATCGAAATATCCCAAACTCACGGCGAGGAATCCGAACCCCTCGTTCTGCTGAAGATCGTTCATGAACTCGAACGCCCGCTCGGTCGTCCCCAGATCAACCGCAAAGAGCCCCCCGAACCCAAACCCGTCATTAACCAACGACGCCAGAAGCCCGTGCTGAGGATGCGATGTGAGCCCCGGATAGGACACATCGAGCCCGAGCGATTCGAGCTGCTCAGCGAAGTACATCGCCCTTCTCGAATGCTCTCGCATCCGCAAACCAAGGTGCGGCAAGCGCAGCGAAAGATCGAACGCCACGCGCGGGTCCATCGTCGGACCCAGAAGCATAATTGCCCCGGTATGGAGATCCATCAGTTCGGTGATGAACTCTTTGGAAGCGCAGACACCGCCGGCGATGATGTCGGACCCACCGCCCATGAACTTGGTGAGCGAATGCACCACGATGTCCGCCCCATGCTGGGCCGGCGAGAGGAGCATCGGGCTGAAGGTATTGTCCACGACGAGTTTGGCATCGCACCCGTGCGCCAGATCGGCGAGATTGGGCAAATCCGCGACGACCATCGTCGGATTCGAGATCGACTCAGTATAGATCGCCTTGGTCTTGTCCGTGATGGCGGCTTTGACCTCGTCGAGGTTGGCGATATCAACAAACTTGACCGTGATTCCTGTTTTCTGGGGGAAGAACTCCTTGAAGAGCGCAAAGGTGCCGCCATAGATCGCGTTGGATGCGATGATCTCGTCGCCCGGCGAACAGAGCTGCATAATCGAACACGCGATCGCGCTGATCCCCGAACTCGTCGCATACCCAGCCTCGGTCCCCTCGATCGCAGCAAGATACCGCCCGAGCACATACACGGTCGGGTTGAAGTGGCGTCCATAGAGGTAGCACCCACCCTGATCCGGGCCCATGTGCCCCTGAAAAATCTCAGGCATGGTCTCGGCTGCCATCACTGTGTAGGTCGTCGATGCCTCGATGGACATGTTGACCCCACCGTGCTCGCCGAACTCGTGGCGGACCTTGGAGAGTGAATGAACTGGATCAAATGGCAAGGTGATCTCCTCAAATCTATCCACAATCGCCCAATGGGCGATCAACAGAACGGGCAACTGGCGATCATACCCACATCCCGTCACCAAGATTCATGCCGACGGCTCACTCTTTGATGGCTTTCGCCCAGAGGGGGTACCACGGGCGGCGCTCGATGCTTTCGATCCGGAACCCGAACCCCTCGATCAGATCGACAAAGTCCTGAGAATACATCGGGATGTCGTACTTTGGAGTCAGCGAATCAAAGGCGACCTGGAGCTCTTTCGCGTTGCGGGTCTTGCGATCGACGCCCTCGAGGTGCTGCGGTGCCAGAACCACCCACGGGTTCCATCGGCGCGTAAACTCGACACCCCGCTGCCCGCCCAATCGTGCGCAGAGCTTCGCTGATCCCCTGAGCAATGGAGAAGAAACTGAAAGCATCGTCCAGAACATCCTGCTCGGAATCTTGGTGGTCAGCCAACGATACTTATACTTCGCCGAAGCGTTGAAGTATTTGCTCCGGTGATATGAGTGTGTGAAGAGGATCCCGCCCGGCTTGACCATCGCAGCGGCTCTGGCGAGGGTCGCTGCGGGGTGCGGCGTGTGCTGGATCATCCGATGACAAATCACGATATCAAACGACCCTGGAGTGAATGGTAGCGAACTTGCATCGCCGCGGACAAAGTGTGCGCGTGGGTTGTCGATCAACTCGCTGGCGCGATAGATCGACTCCGATAGATCAACCGCGTAGATCTCACCAATCCCTTGCGCGAGCATGTAATCGGTATCTTCGCCAAGCCCTGCACCAATTTCAAGACATCGCATGCCTCGCAGATCCTTTGCAGCAAACCCCGTCCGGAGGTCCATCTCACGCTTGTGATTGGCCCGAAGCTGTGGATGAACGGATCGAATGGCTGCAGTTCTGAGCCATTGAAACGAAAAACTGGAAGTGTACTGCGCATTGTTGTTTACAAAATCAACCACTCTCCCTCCGCGTATATGCGCGACGACATCCCCGCTCTTGATCGAGCGGTAGACATCGCCGTCGAGGACGAGTGGATCCCCGGTCTTCGGGTCAACGAAGGGGCATAGATTCGTCGGATCATCATCCCGCAGGCATTGAGCTTGAGGATGGTCACTGAGTTGCGTCATTCGTTGAGTCACCCCCTCGTATCAACCAAATTGCATCCAATGAACTCCTCCTGAGCATGTATCAATATACCAAATACACGATCATTCGACAAAAGCGCCGTGCTCGTCGTAACCCGTTCTTGCCACGGTACCAGATCGGCATCCATCGCGCAGAGCCCGAGCCGAAAGGCCCGGCGTTTGAGCGGGAGGTGGAGATCGAAGAGCAGCATCGGGTCCAACGATCCCTGGGGGTACGCCGCGATCTCGACAAACCGATCGAGGAGCTTGCGATGGTCTGGGCTATCGACCCCGAGCATCGGTTGGCAGCGTGCGGCGTGTTCACTCGTTGATAGGGAGAAGAGTTCCTCATAGCACGCCGGATTAGCTTGCTCAAGCACCACCGACATCATCCCGAGCAGGACCTCTCGCGAGAAATAGTCCTGAACACTGAGCCGATGGACATGAACCGCACGGGCATCGCTACAGAACACGATATCGTCCGACGATCCCATGCACCGGTGGGCGAACTCGATGTCCTCGAAATACACCGGGCGCAGATCCGGGTTGAACGGGCATCCGATCCTGTCGAGTGCCGATCGACGGAACGAGAGGTTGAGCGTCCACCCGTATCGGAATCCAAGCCGAGCGCCATCAACGAGCGATCGGTGATCGAACACCGCCGGGGTGTGTGCGATGAAGTCATCGAACACGCTCGGATCGCTTAGGATTGCCCAAGGCGAATCGCCGAGCACCATCGGATGACCGGCATTGAGCGCCTCGATATGGGCATCAATGAACCCCGGGCTCGGGACCACATCATCGTTGAGGAAAAGGATCGCGTCCCCATCGGCGTGCTCGATCGCCAGATTCCGGGCCGGGCCAGCACCGATATGGGGCGTGGTGATGACCCTGAGCGGAAACGGGTCGTGCCGATCGGGGATCTCCCCATCGCCATCAATCACCACGATCACCTCAAAGTCGCTCCGGGTGGTGGATTCCATCCGCCCAAGGGCATCGAGCACCCCGGTAAGCTTCTCCGATCGCCCCCGCGTCGGGATGAGCACAGACAGCAGACGAGTATCGGGTATCATCACCATGGAGTGTCCATTTCAGGAGTACGGGCGTGCTGATTATACTACCAGGTCATCTTCAGGTCAGCGGCGTCACCACTTGGGCGATGCGCGCAATCGCGGGGCTTCGATCGCGCGATATCCCCGCCGGGCTCGTTGTCCATACCAAGCCCGGCGAATCTGTGCCCCGGTTTCTTGAGCCGTATGTTGTTGGGGTTGTTCGAGATGCAACCCCGATCGAATCGCTCGAAGGGCGGCTCGATGGAATGATCCCGATTTATCTCGATGCGATCCGATCGCTCTTTGAGCAGACCGGAGAGCCAATCGTCGTCGCTCCGAACCTCCACGGCGATTGCTATGGAGCCGTCGCTGCGATCGCTCAATCCCAACCTCACCTCATCCGAACCGCTGCGTGGATCCACTCGGACAACGGGTATGACCTCGCGATCGCTCACCACTACGAAAAAATCATCCACGCCTTTGTGCCCGTCAGCGCCGAACTCTCCGAGCTGACCAATGCGACACTGCCCCACAGAAAATCCGATGTTATCCACATCCCCCATGGCGTACAGGTTCATCCAGACTGCCCCGAGCGTTCCTCTGCGACCAATCGCCCGCTGCGGATCCTCTATACTGGACGCATCGAGGAGCACCAGAAACGGATCAGCACCCTCCCGATCCTTTCTCGGACACTCTGCGAGCGAGGTGTCCAGCATGAACTCCGGATCGTGGGCGATGGGCCGGAGATGGCATCACTCCAAACGGCCACCGAATCCATCGAACCCATCACCCTCGTCGGGGCTGTCGAGCCCGAAGCGGTCAACGATCACCTCCAATGGGCAGATGTCTGGGTCTTGGCGTCCCGGTTCGAGGGGCAGAGCGTCGCGATGCTCGAAGCGATGGCCCAAGGGTGTGTTCCGATCGTGACACGGGTCCGCTCGGGCTCGAACGACGCGGTGATCCACTCCGAGACCGGGCTGTGCGTCGATGTGCAATGGGATACCCCGATCGAAGAAATCGCATCGAAGATGGTCGACGCGATCGAAGAATACTGTGCGATGAACCCAGAGGCATTCGCCCGTCGCGCCCATCGCTTCGTATTCGAGCACCACAGCGCAGCGCTCCATACGGATGCGTTGATTCGGCTCGTCAAACAGGTGCGTTCACTCGAAGCACGCGCTTGGCCGGCGGACGAACGACCAGCCTATAGCGCACCGCCCGGACAAGCGGGGGGCTCAACTCCCACCGATGCCAGAGAGCGCATGAAATCATGCCTCGATACCCTCGCTGGTCACCGGGTGCTGATCTATGGCACCGGACAGCACACCAATGATCTACTTGATGACATCGATGTATCCCCCGCGATCATCGTTGGATTCATCGACGACGACCCCCAACGATCCGGCGAAACCCTCGCCGGGCTCCCCATCTTGACCCCGGATCAGATCCCCCACCTCGATGCGAGCGACCTTGTCATCAGTTCTTGGATCCACGAAAAGCACATATGGGAGAAGCGTCACGCGATCGAATCACTCGGCGTTCGGCTCCATCGGCTTTATCACAACGAACCCGTCGGCGTCGATGCGTAAAGAGCAACTACCCTCGTCGGGCCAATGGAGTGGAGTCGATCGAGGATCGCGTTAGCATGGATCGGTGTCACAAGCACAACATCGGAAGAACCGATTGAACTCGGATCGATCTTGCGCAGATCGTCAGCGAATCGCCCCCACTGATCGTCGCACATCACATACTCGATATCGAGTCGATCGAGCATCTCCAAGACCCGATCCGCATTCCGCCCAAGCCCATAGACCACCAATCGACCGCCATCTCCGACGGATCTCGCCGCATCGCGGACCAGCCGCTCAATCTGATCGCCCGCCAATGAGTGCAGCGAGGATTCGATATGACCAGCGAGCACAGGATCATCGATGTGCTCGTGGACCAACGCACCGATTGCCTTGTGGCGAGTATCGATTGATCCCTCCGGCAATGCCCACCGACGCATCGCGTGCCAGCGGAGTGCATCGGCAAAGGCAACGACCTGCTGCGGCTCAATCGGATCGCAGACGCTCTGGATCTTGCTGCTCGTCGTGCGATCATTGCTGAGAACCGCCCCGGCAAGGATCCCGAGCGCCCAATGCCTGCGATATTGCTCAAACTCCTCTTTCGATGCGCATGCCTGCTTGAGAAGCTCGCTGCCAACCCGCCAGACCTGTGCGAGATCAGAGGATAGCGATTCGATCTCGCACCAATACTGCGCGAGCACCGTATCGCACTGGCGAAGCATCGGCGTATTGTTTACCTGCCCAAGCGAGAGGCGAAAGAGCATCTCCCAGTCCTCATATGCACTGAGCGATTCGTCGAAGAGCTGACCGTCGTTTACGATCGCATCGAGGGCATCTCGCTGATAGACGATCGACATGATCGCGGGCGGATCGAGTCGGAGCATCGCGTCTCGATCGAGATACAGATCGCCCATCGCACCGACCCGAGACAGGATCCCCCCGCATTGATCGACAAACGCATACCCGCACGACGCACCGATGCTCGCACCATCCGCAAGCGGGATCATCCGCCCGACAAACTCGGGGCTCAGCGTATCGTCGGCATCGAGAAAACAGACCATTGGCGAATCCGAGATCAGAAATCCGTGATTGCGGGCGCTGCTCGGGCCTGCGTTTGATTGCGTACAAACTCGGATCTGAGGCGAGTTGAATCCTCGAACCACATCTGCGGTGTCATCTGCGCTCCCGTCGTCGATGACGATCGCGTTCCAACGATCGTCCGTCTGGGCGATCAGCGAAATGAGCGTGCGGGCAATAGTGGCACTGGCGTCGTACGCAGGGATCACAAAGCCAATCCGCGGGGGGTCAGTGGGCATGGGCCGCTCCCACCATCGACGCGATATTCATACTGGTGGTGCTCGGTACTATCCCATCTGAGCTCGGCAATCGCAACACCCGAACACCCCGATTGCGGACCGACGCCGATCGCTCCCAGATCTGATCCTCGTAGAGATCGGACGCGATGAGCACACAGACCGAGCTTGAGAGGGTATCGGGATGCTCGATAGTGATACCATCGAGTTCTTCGCCGACCCGATGGTCATCGACCATCCCACAGATCCGCACCCCAAGTGTCCCGCTCTGAGCGAGGATGAATCGGGCGAAGTCGCCGCCCCCCCAAAGCCAGATCTCTTCGATTCCCTCGCTGCTGAGCACCTGCCCACCCGCTTGGAGGCGGGCCAATCTAGCGGATGAATCGGTCCGCGAGATGGGAAACCGCCAGCATGACCAGAGCCACGCCATCAAGAGCGCTCTGGTTGGACCGGACCGTTCCATCAGGCGCTCGATCTCAAGACGCCCGTCAAGCCCGCTGCACGCGAGGGTCTCCATCGCTGAATCGAGCCCTAGGGATTGTTTTTTGGGGAGCTGCGACCACATATCGAGCAATCGATTAGCGGTCACTCGCCCCTGCTCGGCATCGAGCTCGTTTTGGTGATTCTCTCCGAGGGTGTGCTGATAGACGATGTCCGGAATCCCTCCTAGCCCATGCTCACTGAGTTTGATCCAGAGATCGTAATCCTGTGCCCGCGTCAGGGTCTCGTCGTATCCGCCAGCCGCCAGCACCGCCGATTTTCGCAGCATCATCGAGCCGTGGACAAAGGGGTTCCAGAGCAGGATACGCCAGCGGGTCTGCTCCGGGCTTGTGGGCGGAAGAACCACATCTTGGATGATCCCCAGAGAATCAACGAGCGTCGCCCCGCCCCCGCACCCCGCGAGATCCGGGTGTGCTTCAAGGTATCGCTGCTGGAGCATCAAACGATCGGGGAACGACAGATCGTCGTCGTCCATCCGGGCGATCAACGCATGCCTAGCGTAACAAATGCCTGCGTTGAGCGCCGATGCGATACTTCGATTTTCGGAGCGTAGAACCCGAATCCGATCGTCGAGCATAAGCACCCGATCGAGTTCAGATTCGAGCGCCTCATCATGGCCGTTGACCACAAGGATCAGCTCGAAATCCGGATAGCTTTGCTCGAGCACCGAGCGGATCGCGGGCTCGGATCTGGCATGCCAGCGGTGGATCGGGAGAATGACACTGATCGGCTCGCCCATGAATCGGCTCCTGACGCTATCATATCCGAAACACCGCCCGCCCGGGCGACACGGGACGAATCACCACACCATGCCAACGAAACAACCGTTTATATATCCCGATGCGACGGAGTTGACGGTGGTGATCCGGGCGGCGGGCGAACGCACCGAAGAAGCGTGCATCGCATCCTTTGCCCGCCAACTCCCTCTCCAATCCCAGCTCGTCGTCATCCACGAATCTCCCTTTTCCAAGGCGGTCACCAGATCCTTCGAGATCGGGATTCAATCGAATCGCCCGTGGCTCATCGCGGTGGACGCGGATATCTTGCCCCTCGACGATGTCGTCACCCGCATCCGCGAGATCTGCAGCAAGATGGCGTCCAACGCCTTTGTCGCCACCCCACTCTTCCTCTGCCAGACGATGGGCGGGCTCGCCACGCGTGGGCTCCACTGCTACCGGACATCGATGCTCCAAGAAGCGATCGAGTTGGCCCCCACGCTCCCCGACGACCTCCGCCCCGAGAGTCGATTCCACGACGCGATGGTCGAACGGGGGTACACCCGCGAGTGCTACGCCAAGATCCTGGGGCTTCATGAGTTCGAGCAGTCCGCCATCCATCTCTACCTCAAGGGCATGCTCAGAAGCAGGAAAGAGCCCGAGAGCGATCGGACCCGGGCGTATTTAGCCGAACGAGCCAAGACATCAAGGGATTGCCAAATCGTCCTCTGGGGGTTCGACGACGCGCTCATAGATCCAAACCCACCGATCGAGTACGACTGGAACACACGATATCCAAAGTTCGAGCAGCGGATGCACGATGCGGACTTTGAAGAGAAGCCCACGCTCGGAGAAGACCTGCCCGACGGATTCGTCAAAGAACGCATCAACGCCCACGACTATCGCGCAGATACCCGAACGCTCGGATGGATCCGTGACATCCTCCATTTTGCTGATGGAGCGCCGGATGCACTTGCGTATGTCAACGCGACACCACTGCTCTCAACCAATGTCCCTTCACCTATCGGATAACCCATGTGCGGCATCGCGGCCATCTTGGACTCCCGTGGGATTGAACCCGGATTCGAGCACTCGACGCGCTGGACTCAGTGCCTTGCGTCGCTGCGTCGACGAGGCCCTGACGGCTCGGGGACTTGGCGTTCGCCGACGAACACCGCACTGCTTGGGCATACACGCCTAGCGATCGTCGATCCAACCACCGCCGGTCATCAGCCGCTGGTTGCTCAATGGCATCCGGTCACCATCACCTACAACGGCGAGCTCTACAACGCCCCCGATCTCCGCAAAGAACTCATCGCCAAGGGATTCAAGTTCCAATCGCACTGCGATACCGAGGTTCTCCTCAACGCCTGGCTCTGCTGGGGCAGGGGGATGCTCGACAAACTCCTTGGCATGTTCGCCTTTGCGATCTGGGACGATACGAAAAAAGCACTCTTTGCCGCGGTCGATCATGTGGGCATGAAGCCGATAGTCTGGAAACTCGAATCGGACCGACTCTTCCTTGCTTCGGACACCGATTCGATCCGAGCCCTCACGGGTAGAGACGAATCGCTCAACCCAACCGCACTCCGCCATGTCCTGACCATGAGTTGTTGTCCAGCACCGCTGACGATGTGGGCGGGGGTCTACAAGCTTAAAGGCGGGCACACGCTCGAATGGTCTCCCGGTTCTGGGGTCGTGATCAATCGGTATTACAACCCGCCGAATCAGACCGACAGCCAAGACCACTCGGAATCTTTCGATGGTCTCTTCGAGCGGGTGGTTGCGGATCATCTCATTGCCGATGTCCCCGTGGGTGCATTCCTTTCTGGCGGGCTTGATTCAGCATCGATCCTCGCTGGGGCGGTGAGCAACGGCATCCACCCGACCTGCTTCACCCTCGAGATGGAAGGCGAGGCCAGCGAGCACGACGACGCTCGACGCGTCGCCCGGCATCTGGGGCTCGATCTGGTCTGTAAGCCCATCGCGGATCGCATCCTCGAATCGCTGGCCCTCTACGCGTCGGGCTTTGACGAGCCGCAGGGGTACTCGGCGCTGCTCACGATGGTTGCGATCTCGCAGATGGCATCGAATCATGTCAAATCTGTCATCGGCGGCGACGGCGGCGACGAGACCTTCGGGGGGTACCTCTGGCAGAGAGAAACCGGCATTGATGCCTGGCAGAACTGGGAGAAAACCCGATCGCTCGTTGAGTCCCAATCTTCCATCGCTGAGCAAGTCCGCTCGACCGAGGCCGATGATGAGACGAGAGCCCTCGCCCGGCGGGTCTTTGGGTCACACTCGTTCGTCCACGGGTATCTCTCGCGTGTATTCCCCGGATTCCACCCCGCCGAAGCGCGTGCGATGACACCCGACTGGAGCGATGCCTATGACGAGGAGACCGCTTCGGGCTGGCTGATCCCCGAGGACCGCCCGGACCTGCCCCACCTTCGGCGGACGCAGCGCCTCGACCTGCTCGGGTTTTGCCCTGCTTCAATCCTGCCCAAGATCGATCGCGGGGCGATGCACTTTGGGCTCGAGATCCGCTCGCCGATGCTCGATCGGCGCTTGATTGACCGCGGGCTCTGTGCACCTGTCCATCGAGACGAGATGCTCGCTGATGGATCCAAGAGCCGACCCGATCTCCGCCGATATGCATCGACGCATTTGGGCGATGCCCTCTCGAATCGCCCCAAGCAGGGCTTTAGCATTCGCACGAGCACCGAACTCGCTCAATGGCGAGCACTCGCCGAGTCGATCAAGGAGATGAAGATTGTCCGCTCGGGAGTTCTCTCACCGCAATGGTGTTCGTTCGTGCCAATTGGTGACATGACCCGTCTTCGGCTGGTCTGCATGCTCGGGGCGTGGGCAGAGCATCGAATCTAGCAAGCGTCCGTTCCGCACTTGGCGAGGTGCTCGGTGATGAAATCGAGCACCGACGAGACGAATCCATCAGCGGTCATCTCCGCTGGCAGTGTATTGGCAGTCGCTTCAACTCGATTCTCGCGCCAATCCGGATCATTGATTGCTTTTTCGATCAATGCTTCGAGCCCGGCTTCGTCGGCGAAGAGCAGATCGGCCATCGAGCCAAACATCTCGGCGACCGCTCGCTCGCCGGGCACTTTGAGCGACGCGGTCGCTGCCTCCACACGGGCTATCGGCCACCGCAACCACCCGCTGCTGTACTCATCGGGATCACACAAGCCCAGCCGGCGGAGTTCGGTGATAAGCCGATGTGCCAGTGGGAACGATTCGATCTGCGTTCGCCATGCGATTACTTTGCCCGATGCATCACACTCTTTTTCACCGATTTTTTGCTCATACACATCCGAAGCAATCTGGTTGTTCATCACGGCAAAGGCATCTCTCGCTGTTCGACACAGCGGCAACCCGCCGGAGAGCAGGCACTCGCTCACCCGTTGATGGACCACCTGATTGATTGAGGCGTGGAGGTGGACAATCGAACCTCGATAGCATGCACCCAGCGCTTCGCCGTGCTCGATTGGTCCGGCTGCGAACGAGGAGAGTTGAGGATGGTCCGCCCACCCGTTGCCATAGAGCTTGAATCTCCACCCGCGCCGGGTCGCGATCTCGGCGGCCCACCGGGCCACCTGATGACGAAAAACGCGCTCGGCGTAAGGAATGACCTTGGTATTGAGCAGATTCGATCGCAACCCCTGCGCCCCGTCGGGTATGCCGGCGGGAAAGAATGCATCGTCGACGAGTCGATGGATTTCTGTGAATACGAACGCCGTGGGCTTGTTCAAGATCACTGTCTCGATCGCATCGAGCACCGCGGCGAACCGATCTGCCGCATCCGGGGCATGGATCTGCATCTCCGCAACGAGTCGATCACGCAGCACCTCCGGGGGCTCGCTCTGATGCGTCACCCACGCGATCTCAGAATCGAACTGGTGCTCGGTTGATGCTGAGGCAAACTTTAATCGAGATGCGACCATCGGCATCCACTTCGATCTATCGATCGGATACCCAAACCGTTTTATCAGCTCGGGCTTGACCATCCCAACCATAAAATCCAGTTCGCCGATCGATGATCCAACATCGCGATCAAAGAGATGCCCCATCGCATCCTGGATCCAGCACACATGCGGGATGTCCCGTGGGACGGCATTGCCAAGCGCCGAACGGGTGTAGTTGATCGTCAAGATCAGATCCGGGTCGAAATCTTCAATCGCGCGGAGGTTGGTGCTCTCGGAGACCACAGTTGAATCATCCCGTTCCATCAAGACCCGGCACAATGAGCCCTGCTCCCCAAACGAACGGGCAAGGTCCTCGGCGGCGTGCTTGAGATAAGTCGTTTGTCTCGACACCGGGATGAGCACCCGGAGCGGATCTCCTCCACCTGCCGCTTGTTGATACCGGTTCTTCCAGTACGCTCGATCTCGCTCTGGTCGGATTTCGAGCGTTTCGACGAGCGAGCGATGATTGCCGACCCAGCGTGCATCGAGTTCTCGCATCAACGCAAGCGCACTGGGTGAGCATTTGGATTTGAGTATCGGGTTCTGGATTGCGAATGCTGGCGGGGCATCGTCGATCCGTTCGTCCGCCCAAGCGAGCTGTCGCACGGGTGCATCCTCGCCAACGAACCAAACGATCCGCCCATCGCCGAGCCCATCACCAAGATCAACCAACGAGAGCCCCTCAAGGAGTTCATTCGAGTCTGATTGCAGGACGATGAGCCTTTGGCGGAAGTTTGGATGCTCTGGCGGCGGCGGCGTCTCGATTAGGGCCGAGAGCATCCACGGCGGGCTGATGCCTTCGATGATGATGGGGCCTCGGCACTTCTTGGTGATCTGCTCGACCACCGGCATAATCAGTTGACGGTGCTCATCACGCAATGCCTGACCCAGTTCACCAATGGCCGCGCCCGATCTCCAGAGATCAATCTGTGGCTCGGTCACTTTCAAGGCGGGCAAGAGCCGAGCGAGATTTCGTCTGAGGATTTTTTCTCGATCCTCGATCGAACACTCAACTCGCGCGGGTTGTGTCAGGTCTCCGGGTTGTTTGATGAGTTCGGATGACACGATTGGGATCTCTTGAGCATAAATATGAAAAACCGGGTATCATGGGCATTATCGTCCATTTCGCTCACACATCGTGAGCATCGAACCGCCTCAAATGGTCTGTTTCTTCATGCAATCCATCACCGACCAACCACACAAACGCGAACGACTCATCGGCGAGCTGCCAATCGATGGCTCTGGTACTCCGATTGAGCCGGGGGATGCGTTGCCCGTCCCGCCGGAGAACCTCGTTCCCTCGATGCTTACCGAGCGTGAACTCAACTACCTTCATTTTCTCGCTGCACAGGTCTCTGGAGAAGGCAGGATCATCGAACTGGGTCCATTCTTGGGCGGCTCGACCCGCCCGCTGCTCGCGGGGTATCACGCCGGGAACATGCACCCGAGACCGATCATGGTGTACGACCGATTCATCGCACCAGACGAGGACACCTTCCGTCGAGCCCCAGAACTCGGCGCATTCGGACTTGAACCGGACGAGGATTTTCTTGGCAAGTACCTGCGGCTTCACGACGATCACCTCGACGATCTTGACATCCGTCAGGGAACGATTCCTGATTATGGTGACCAATCTCAGCGTACATCGCTCTATCCAGATTGCGACCCGATCGAGCTACTCTTTGTCGATGCGGCCAAGAGTTGGGGGGTGCATGTCACCGTCGCCGAGACCTTTTATCCGCACCTCGAACCCGACTCGGTCCTTGTTCATCAGGACTTTGGCGACTTTCGCACGCCGTGGCTTGTGATCCACCTCTACCAGCTCCGCGCGTGCTTGGAACCGATGGATTGGGTTCGCGGGGCGCCGACGATCTCGTTTCGGTGCATCTCGCCGCCGAGCGATCTTGATGTCCTTGCCCGATGCCCAGCAGACTTCGATCCATCTGTTGAGTCGCAAGACTGGGCATCGCTGATCGGCTATTGGTCCGCGATCCTTGGCGAAAATGCTGCGGGGCTCTTGAGCGGGCATCGGGCATCGCACGCACTGCATGCCGGGGATGCGGCTGCGACGATCCACTTTGCCCAGCAATTTGAGCAGTGGCGATCGACCGCTTTGAGCAAAGGTCGCTACACCTCACCGGACTGGTCCGATTGGGTGGAGCAACTCCCGGGATACCTCAATAAAATCGATGCCCCAACAGCCGTACTCGATCGCGCCCGCCTGCTTGGCGATCTCCACAAGGCGTACGATCGAATGGAGACATCTCAATCGGTTGCCGAGGGATGGAAGACCGACGCCATCAAGGCGCACCAGTGGAAGCAGATCGAGGATCGGCTCGTCGACGAATCCATCCAATCTGTGATCCTCCTCGGCGGCGGACGCCATACCCGCTGGCTCATCGAGTCCGGGTGGCCTGCATCGCCGATCGAGATCCGGTGCATCCTCGACGACAACCCGTCTGCCGATTCGATCGGGACGATTCCAGTTATCCGCCCCGACCAGTACGATGCATGTGCCGACGATCCCACCGTTGTGCTCCCGTCCTCGGACGCCTACGAGGAGCATCTGATCGAACGCGCAGGGCGGGTCGCGGGGCTCGGCTCGGTCCCGATCTGGCGGGTCTATACAGACCCGACAATCTCGATGACCACCCACGATGAGATTGCACGCTCGCTCGAAACTGGCAAGCCGATCAGCACATTGATCCGTCGGGGCGATGCGGATTCGATCGACCCGTCGCCGCGGCATCGCAGAGAACTCGGGCTCGATCAAAATCGGTGTTGGATCGACGCTTTTCTTGAACGGTTCGGATCTCCGAGTTGGGCGAAAGGCACCATCAACGCGCGTGACGGGGCGTTTCTCTGGGATCTGATCGAAGCCGTCGCCGGTGCCCATCATGATCCACTCAATATCGTTGAGATCGGCACGGCTTCGGGTGTCTCGACCTCAACGATCGCCCTCGGGGTTGATTGGCTCACCACCGGCTCAGCGAATATCCATGCCTTCGATATCCTCGAACGCTGCTACTTTGATCCATCCCGGCGTGTTGGCGACGCGATCAGCGAACTCGCCCTAGATCTCGCCGATCACATCGAGATTCACACCCACACCAACGCCTGCGATGCCGCCTTGTACTTTGAACCCGAACAGATCAAGCTTGCCCTCATTGACGCCGACCACCGCCATCCTGCGGCGGCGCTTGATCTCCTCGCGTTGCTCCCGGTATTGGCACCCGGGGCATGGGTTGTGCTTCATGATATCGAACTCGATCGGATTCAATCGAACGCCCCCGACGCGCCGGGGTCTCAATCAGGTCCGAGCCGGCTCTTTGTGGGGTGGGCATACAACAAAGTCCGCGAGGAGCGGCGCGATCTGCGTGAGTCCAATATCGGGGCGCTTCAAATCCCGAACGATCCATTCACTGCCCAGCGATGCCTGCTCGATCTGATTGACTCGGATCAGCCATAATCAGCCGAACAATGCCGCACATTTGACGGATCGGCTCCCCTTGGCATCGGCGACGGTGAAGCTTGCACCTTTGTACATCGCTGCCGATCCGAACACGCCATCTTTTCTCAGCGCGTACATGGTCACGCCAAAGTTCGGATTGCCGTCCGGACGCATCAGTCTTTTCTGTTTGGTCGAGTTGTACGCAATCTTTTTGAGCACATGCAGGCACGCCTGGGTCGGGTCCATCCCGCGCGCCATCGCCTCGGTGACGGCGAACGCCCCGCACGATTGGATGACCGCCTCGCCCCGTCCTGTTGCCCCGGCAGCGCCGATATCGTTATCCACATACATCCCCGCACCGATGATCGGCGAATCACCGACCCGACCGGGGATTTTGTAGCTCAGCCCGCTGGTGGTGGTGCACGCCGAGACCTCACCCTTGGTGTTGACCGCGGCGCAGTGGATCGTGCCGTAAGTAAATGGTACGGGCTCATTCGGGTTGGTGGCATTCGAGAGCTGCGTACCGTCGGGTGTCCAGTCCATCTGATCGGGGTCGAGCCAATCATCACGCGACGACTGGGTCTGCTTCCACCGCACCCATGCGGCTCGGGCCTTGTCGGTGAGCATGTCCGTTTTCTTGAACCCGTGCGCTCGGGCGAACTGGTAGGCCCCGCGCCCGACGATCATCACATGGTCGGTCGTTTGGAGCACTTTGAGGGCAACCTGGGCCGGGTGCATGATGTTCTCGATCGCGCCGACCGCCCCGGCTTTGTGAGTCGGGCCGTGCATGACCGACGAGTCGAGTTGCACCACCCCGTCCTCGTTGGGCAACCCTCCATACCCGACGGACATGTCGTTGGGGTCTGCCTCGACGATCCCGACGCCGTTGACCACCGCTAAAACGGGATCGTCGCCAGCAAGGATCCGTTCTCGTGCCCGCTCGACCGCACGGAGCCCGTTGCCAGAGGAGATGCAAACCGGTGTTTGGGGTGGATCGAGAGTCTTGCCATGCTTTTCTTGGGTATTTTTTTGCAATGGAGTGCCAGCACCGAGCACGGTGGTCGTTCCAAGCACGGCGGCAGATGAAGCAAGTAAAAAATCTCGGCGGCTATTCTCAGTGTTCATAGGACCCAATATAGCAGATTCGCATCATCACCGTAGTCCCGCTGACACAAAGATTTATGACCAAACCCACTGTTTGTGAACATCGAATTATCCTATCAGCGGGAACAAGATATGCAATGAGATTGTTTGACGCTTGAGTACTTCAGCACACCTACACTCGCTGGTATCTAGGTTGCACTGGAGCGATGAGGGCCGCATGAACTTACTCGATATTGTACTATCAACCATCACCGTCTATCTTGGAATGGGTACCTTGATTGGTATCGCGTTCTTCGGCAAAGGGGCCGGTCGGATTGATCCGGCTGCCGAAGCCGCATCCGTCGGATTTCGCGTATTGATCCTCCCCGGATCTATCATGCTCTGGCCGATCGTTCTTATGAAATGGATCCGAGCATGAAACGCGCACAAAGATCGCTCCATCTCTTGCTCTGGTTCCTTCTCTCACTTGTGATCATCGTTCTACTCTCGATCGCGTGGTCACGAATAGGGCTTTCGACATGACCAATGAATATCGTGTCGTTCAGTGGAACGCTCACAAGAAGCGATACGACCTCATCCTGATCTCTGGGATCGTTCTCTATCTGACACTGTTTCTTGCTCTTGGCAAGGTTCTATTCCCACCCCCAGCAGAGATCTCCATCGAGATCCTGCTCATCAGGGCATTGGGCACCTGCGCAATCATCCTGCTCCACCTGATCCTGATGGTCGGGCCGCTGGCGAGGATCACGCCCAAGATCAATGCGATCCTCTATAACCGCCGACATCTCGGTGTCACATTCTTTATCGTTTCGGCACTCCATGCGACCATCGTCATTGCCTACTACGGGGGCTTTGGTGTTGAAAACCCGATCTCGGCGGTGCTCAGCGGCGGCTATCGCTCGGGGTCGATCCCGTTCGAGTTTCTTGGGTTCCTGGCGCTGCTGATCTTTGCGCTCATGGCATCAACGAGTCATGATTTTTGGCTCGCCAACCTCAGCCCGGGCGTGTGGAAACTGATGCACATGGGCGTGTATATCGCCTACACGCTTGTGATCGGGCATGTGGTCCTTGGCGTGATCGCCTCGGAGATCAACATCATCTACCTTGTGCTCGTCACACTCGGGGCGGTCACCATTGTTTCATTGCACCTCAGCGCGGGAGTGTGCGAGATTCGCAGAGACCATCGAATGATCTCTGTCGCACAGGACACGCACTGGTTTGATGTCTGCGGCGTCGATGAGATTCCGCCTGATCGAGCGAAGGTTGTCCAGATCAACACCGACGAGCGGATCGCGGTGTTCAAACACAACGATACCGTCTCGGCGATCTCCAATGTCTGTGCCCATCAGAACGGCCCGCTCGGGGAGGGCAAGGTGATCGACGGGTGTGTCACCTGCCCATGGCACGGGTATCAGTATCTCCCGGAATGCGGTCAATCACCCCCGCCGTTCACGGAGAAGATCCCGACTTATGATATTCGGATCGAGGGTCGGCGCGTGCTCATTAATCCACGCCCAAACGAGCCGGGAACGGCGGTCAAGCCGGCCCACTTTGATCCCCTCCCCGAGATTCCACCTCTGGAGCCCATAGATGCCTGACGATCGGAATGCCCAAAGCCAGCCCGACGAGTTCTATGTCGGGTACCTTTCGATGCCCGAGGGGCATCGAAAGTTTGTCTCCGAGATTGTGCTCACACTCTTTTTCGTCATTCTGGGTCTGAGCAGTCTGATTGTGATCAGCATGCGCGACCCCGGCGAGGCCACCTGGGACACACAGAGTCCCAAGAGCTGGACCGGCACACTCATTGAAAAACCCTACCCGATGCTGCTCCCCGACGATCAGGACCAGCACTCCTCGCTATTCGTTGTGTCGATGGGCAAAGGCGGCGCACATGACCGACTCGGACCCTATTTCGGGCACCATGTCAAGCTCACCGGGTATGAACTCAATCGCGATTCGCGCCATCTCATCGAGCTGCTCGCGGAGCCCGATGCGATCGAGGACGATCCATCCGTCCAGCCGAGTTCTGCCCCTGTGATCGAGCCTCTCGAGCACATTGCGCTCACCGGAGAGATCGTCGATGGCAAGTGCTATCTCGGGGCGATGAAACCCGGCGATGGGATGGGGCACCGCGCGTGCGCGATCCTGTGCATCTCTGGCGGGATCCCGCCGATGTTCGTTGCCCACTCGCCCGATGGCGATCCGATCTATTACCTCCTCGAGGTTGATGGATCAACCCAAATCGCAGAACAGATTCTGGAGAAGGTCGGCCAACCCGTCAGCGTCGAAGGAGGTATCGCCACGATGGGCGACATCAAGATCCTTCGGGCCAACGCATCGGATATCGCACTTGTAGACTGATCGATCGCTATACTCATGGTACGATGTATGCACATCTCATCCAGTTTGATATCGTCTGGGAAGACAAGCTCGCCAACCACGCGCTCGTGAGGGAACTGGTCGATTCGGCGCCCATCAACGCGGGCGATCTGATTGTACTCCCCGAGCTCTTCGATGTCGGATTCACCCTCGATATCGATGTCGCCATCGACATCCACTCGACAACACGATCGTTTCTTCAGCAACTCGCCGACTCGACCGGATGCGTTATCCACGGCTCGCGTGCGACGAAACACCCGGTCTTCTGCAAGGCGCTCAACTGCGCCACCATCACCAAGCCAAACACCCATGAGCCGATCTGTGAGTACGCCAAGATTCACCCCTTTTCATTTGGGCGCGAGACCGAGTCCTACATCGGAGACGAACAGGTCACCACCTATCAATGGGGCATTGGCAAGGATCCGATCACCGTCTGCCCGGTCGTCTGCTATGACCTGCGGTTCCCCGAACTCTTTCGGCTCGGTGTAAAGAAGGGTGCGCAGGCGTTCGTCATCGGCGCAAACTGGCCCAGTGCCCGCATCGCTCACTGGCGGGCGCTGTGCATCGCGCGAGCGATCGAGAATCAGGCGTTCGTCATCGCCGTCAACCGGACCGGCAAAGACCCCCACCTGAGCTATCCGGGCAACTCGATTGTGGTCGATCCCACCGGCATTGTCCTCGGCGAGATGGGCAACGAACCGGGCGTGCTCTCGATTGAGATCGATCCAAAGCTCGTCACCGATTGGCGGGCGAGCTTTCCGGCGCTCAACGATATGAAACTGATCTAACTCGATAAGAAACAAGCCCCCGTATGGAGGCTTGCGAAGTTACACTGGTGTTGATCGGGTTGATTCGCTCAGCGATGGACGGTCTCGAGCCCATCGACATGCTTCATGCCGCGACGGCGATCACGCAGGCGGCGTGACTTACCAACGCGATCACGCAGGAAGTAAAGCTTGGCCCGTCGGGCATCGCCACGGCGGACGACCTCGAACTTGGCGATGAGCGGCGAGTTGATCGGCCAGGTCTTTTCGACCCCGATATCGCCTACCATGCGACGCACGGTGACATTCTCGTCGATCCCACGCCCCTTGCGCCCGATCACGGTACCCTGGTACACCTGGATGCGTTCCTTCTCGCCTTCGACGATCCGGAGATGGACATTGACGGTATCGCCGACATCAAAGTGGGGGATATCCGTCTTGAGTGCGTCGGCGTTGATCGATTCGATGATGTTCTGGTTGCCCATGTCGTAAATCCTTCATCTCCGCACGGATACCCGCGCTGGGACGGCAACGATAGACCCTCCAACCCCGAATGTCGAGGATTTACTTGCCCCGATATCATCATCAAACCACGATCAAACGCCCTAGACTCCACCCATGAAAGCAATTGTCGTCACCAAACAAGGCACCCCCGTTGCACCAAACATCGCCCTTCAATCGGACTGGATTGACCCGCTCTCGACCCGCCCGGGCGAAGCGATCATCCGTACCCACGCTTCAGCGTTCAATCATATGGATCTCTGGGTTGGGCGAGGTGTCCCCGGGCTCGAACTCGACTATCCCCGTGTTTCTGGGTGCGACGGGTGCGGCGAGGTCATCGCGGTGGGCAAGGGGGTCGACGAGGCATGGGTCGGCAGACGGGTCATCTATAACGCCGCGGTCATCGTCCCCGATCGTTCGCGCCCGAGCGATCCGCCCGCTTCAACCATGTGCCCCAACTACGAACTCATCGGCGAGCACTTCAATGGGGCCCACGCCGAGATGTTCGCCTGCCCGGTGGACAACCTCGCAGCGATCGATGACGATACCGATCCGATCGAGGCCGCGGGCTTCGGGCTCTGCGCCCTGACCGCGTATTCCATGATGATCACCAAGGGCAATCTCCGCCCGGGTCAGTCCGTGCTCATCACCGGCATCGGTGGCGGCGTCGCCACATCCGCCCTCGCCCTCGCCAAACACTTGGGGTGCACAGTGGCCGTCACCTCGCGCCATCAGTGGAAGCTCGACAAAGCCATCGGACTCGGTGCTGACCATGCGATCCTCGACGAAGGGCAGGACTGGTCGCGCGATGTGCGATCGTGGACCAACAAGCGAGGCGTCGATATGGCGGTCGATTCGGTCGGCAAGGTCGCCCACCTCAACTGTATCAAATCCCTCGCTCGGGGCGGCGCCTATGTCACCCCCGGATGCACCACCGGCCCAGACGCCACCACCGATCTCGCCCGCATATTCTGGAATCAACTCCGCATCCTCGGCTCGACCATGGGCACCAACGACGAGTTCAAGGAAGTCGTCGCGTTATTCAACTGCGGAGCGCTCAAGCCGGTGATCGACAAGGTGTTCAAGCCGGAAGAATGCACCCAAGCATACAAACGGCTCGAAGCGGGCGAACAGTTCGGCAAGATCGTCATCAACTGGCGATAGACCATTCATAAAAACGCCCGATGAGACGGGCGTTCAAGTCTTCAAGTAGATTGAGCGTTGATTACTCAGCTGCGGCTTCTTCTTCAGCAGTTGGCTCTGGTTCTGGCTCGGGCTTGGCTGTTGCATCGGCCTTGGTCGCTGCGTCGAGTGCCTTGGTGGCATCGGCTGCAAAGCCCTCAGCCTTGGCAACCTGGGCAGGACCAACAGTCTTCTTGACCATGTTGAGGTTTTTCTTAGCGGTGTTGGCGAATGCGGTGAGATCAGCATCCGATCCTTCTGCCATCTTGTCGATCGCGGCGACTGCTGCTTCGACGGTCTTGAGCGCACTCTTGCACTTGCCAACTTCCAAAGCATGGGCGCGGTCGGCTTCCCACTGGGCCTTCATGTCACCATCGAGCAGACCTTCGCGCCCGAGCATGTCGCGGACAGTGTCCGATGGCTGGGCGCCCTTGGCGAGCCAGGCCTTGATCTCTTCAACCTTGAGCACAATCTGCTTGTCCTCGTCCTTGCACATCGGGTCATAGTGACCTAGGGCTTCGAGCACACGACCGTTTCGGCGGGTGCGTTGATCAATCGCATTGATCCGGTAGAACGGGCGGTGAGTGCGTCCAAGACGCTGCATGCGGATACGAACCATAGAGATTCTCCTACTTTCAATGCCCATCGCACCAGAGCGCAAGGGGTTGGGTGGTGATCCCGGCGCACCGATACGCTGCTTCAAGCACCGCATCGGCTTTTCCCACGACTGGTCCAACGGCTGGCCCTGTCTGTATTCGCCGGGTTTCAATGATTCGCAAGTCCCTCCCCACAATCCACCTACAACCCACTCAAATCGCGTATTCGTACAATTAATCCGTCTATCATCACCCCATGCGGATCGATGTCCTCACCACATTTCCCGAGATGTTCTCCCCCGAATCCCCCGCGGCATTGGGGGTTTCGATCCCGAAGCGGGCACAGGATGCAGGATTGATCTCGATCCACGCCACCGATATTCGCACCTATACCACCAACAAACACGCCAAAACAGATGATCGCCCCTTCGGCGGCGGCCCTGGCATGGTCATGGCCTGTCAGCCCGTCTGGGATGCAGTTCAGGCGGTCGAGGCGATGGATCCGGTCCATCCGACACGAATTTTGTTGACGCCTCAGGGGGTGCCGCTCACACAGGAACTTGTTGTCGAACTGGCATCCAAACCCCGACTCTTGATGATCGCCGGGCACTATGAGGGCATCGACGAGCGGGTGATCGAGAAACTCGCCCCGCTCGAAATCTCCATCGGCGACTATGTCCTCTCGGGCGGCGAACTGGCGGCGATGGTGCTCATCGACGCGATCGCCCGTGTCCAACCCGGGGCGCTTGGGCACGACGATTCGGCGAACGAAGATTCGTTCTCGATTGCCCAGACCACCAACGCCGACGGATCAGAGATCAATCCTAAAATTCTCAACCAACTCGATCTTCCCCAGAATGCCAAACTCCTCGATTGCCCTCATTACACTAGACCACGAGTCTGGAATGGGATGGAGATCCCTGAGGTGCTGATCAGCGGCGATCATGACGCGGTCGCCAAATGGAGACTCGAGCAACGCCTCAAACGGACAAAGGAACGCCGACCTGATTTGCTCTGAGATTCAGCATCGAACTTGCCTTTTGCTCCAATATGTGAAATAGTACCCGAGCGCGTCCGAGCCTTTCGGCCGCTTCAAACACCAAATAGACACGGAGTTTTCCAATGAAGAAGATCGCACTTATCAGCATCGTTGCACTCTCAGCACTCATCGCTGGCTGCTCATCGACCGAAACCCGCTCAGATGAAGCCGCGATGGGTGATATGCAGGCATGTAAAATGAAACAAGCCGACGGCGAGGCATGCCCGATGGAAGGCAAAATGGACGCCAAAGCATGCGCCAAATGCAAAGAAATGAAAGATGGCAAAATGTGCGATAAGTGCAAAGCCAAAATGGCAGACATGGAAGGCATGGATTGCAAGATGGGTGACAAGAAAGCTATGGATGGCAAAATGTGTGCCAAGTGCGATGCCAAGAAGGCAGCCATGAACGACGCAGGGTCGAACTAATCCCCTGCAATCGATCGATTGACCCAAACCCGCTCATATGAGCGGGTTTTTTGTTGCTGATCGCGTATCCTCTTGGTCTATGGAAACGCTCTTGAGCACCCTCGCCGACTGGAAATCCTTCAACGCCATCGTTGTTGGTGATTTCATGCTCGACCAACTCCTCTCTGGTGAAGCCACTCGGCTCTCGCCCGATGCGCCCGTTCCGGTTCTTAAGGTCACCAAACAGGAGAACAACCCCGGAGGGGCTGCCAATCTTGCGCTCGATCTCATCGCCCTGGGCGGCGAGGTCACCGCCTTGGGCGTCATTGGCAACGACACCGAAGCAACCATCCTCTGCGATGCACTCACCCGCGAGCAGGTCGATGCTACGGACATCATCACTGATCCCTCCCGCCCCACCACCGTCAAACGAAATCTCATAGGACTCGCTCAGGGGCGACACGCTCAAAAGATGTTCCGTATGGACTTTGAATCGGATGACCCTATCGACGAAGCCATCGAGGATCTCATCATCGCGGCTTACAATCAGGCGTTGTCGTCAGCCGATATTGTCTGCATCGAAGACTATAAAAAAGGCGTCTGCACCGAGCGGGTCTGCCAGGAGATCATCAAACGAGCCAAAGCCATGGGTGTGCCGGTGTTCGTCGATCCGGCACCGATCAAGGACTATTCCAAATACCGCGGCGCGAGTGCCATCACGCCCAATCGCACCGAAGCCGAACTCGCCACTGGGATCAATGCGGGCGAAGACTCGCCTGCATCCCACCGCGAGCATCTCGCCCGCACCCTCCTCGAATCCAACCACTTTGAGACGGTCGTGCTCACCCTGGACAAACAAGGCGCGGTCTTTGTGCAGGCGGATAACCCTGAAACAACGCATGTGCCGACGGTTGCGCGCGAGGTGTACGATGTTACGGGCGCGGGCGATATGATGCTCGCCGCCCTCGCTGCCGGGCGTGCCAATGGACTTGATTGGATAAACGCGGTCCGCTTTGCCAATGCGGCTGCCGGGCTCGAGGTCGAAATATTTGGCGTAGCGCCCATCCCCGTCGAAAAAATCCACGATGACCTCCTGAGCATGCAGACCGCACAGTCGGGCAAACCCCGCACGCTCGACGAAGTGATGGTGCAGGTCAAAGCCGCACGCAAAGCGGGAAAGAAGATCGTCTTCACCAACGGGTGCTTTGATGTCCTCCACGCCGGGCATGTATCATTGCTCCAGCGATGCGCCCAGCTTGGGGATATGCTCATCCTCGGCATCAACGACGACCACTCCGTCCACGCGCTCAAAGGCGACGGACGCCCTGTGAACAACCAGAACCACCGCGCCCATGTGCTTAATGCGCTGGGATGCGTCGATTCCGTGGTGCTCTTCAACGAGGACACCCCGATCAAACTCATCGAGGCCATCGAGCCCGATGTGCTGGTCAAAGGTGGTGACTACAGCATCGAAACCGTTGTAGGGCATCAACTTGTACTCGAAAAAGGTGGCGAGGTAGTCATACTTGATCTCATCGACGGGCTCTCGACCACCAGCACCATCGAGAAGATGAAAAACTCATAATCGGGGTTTCGACGACCTTTTCGACGCCGACCAAAGCTTTGCCTGCGATCGTCCGATAGAAGGCACATGCCCGAGTCTCCCCGCGAAACCCACCTGATGATTGTCCACCAGCAATATGTCGGCTCGATCCTCACCGGTCAGAAGATAGTGGAGGCTCGGCTTGGGTCCGACCGACGGGCGCCTTACAACAAGGTCGAGCCCGGCGATATCGTCTATATCAAGCCAACCTCCCAGCGCGTATCAGCCAAAGCGATCGTCCACCGCGTCGATCAGTATGAGGGACTCGATCACGAGGACATCGTCAGACTGAAAGAACTCTACAACGATCGGGTGCTCGGCGACGACGCCTTCTGGGAATCCAAAGCAGACGCTAGCGTCGCGACTTTCATCACACTCAAGAAAGTGACACTGCTCAACGACGAACGGTTCGTGCCCGAAGAACTCCTCCAATCAAGCCGAAACGCCTGGCGGGTGCTCTCGTCATTGCGCCAGCAGACCAGAGCAGCCTAATCGACCAAGAACCTCGATACGCGATCAAGTGTTCGACTCAGAGGCAACCCAACAATCGAGGTCTCATCGCCGGTAAAGGTAATCGGCCAACCAGCAGCCAATCGCTCGGTGATGTTGTATGCCCCCGCCTTGCCCCGCCACATTTCGGAATCGAGATACGCCTCGATCTCATGGTCCGGGACCGTGCCGACCGTGACGATCGAGCGATCGACGAAGAGTTCTCGCCGACCATTTGTTGGGTCCACGATCGCCACGCCGGTGAGGACTTCGTGGGTGTCGCTCCGCATCTGCTCGATAATCGCTCGTGCGTGATCGCGATCATCGGGTTGACCGATGATCTCGCCGCCTTGGACGCAGACCGTGTCTGCGCCGAGCACCACAATTACGCTGCCGAAGGCTTCGCCTTGGATGGTCCGTATGCTCGATGTCGCTTTAAGATACGCCAACGCAACAACCCACTCTTGTGGACAGGTCGAGTGCCCGGGGACTAAGTCACCATCGTCAATCCCTGCCGGCGATACACGATGCGCTACCCCCGCCTCTTCAAGCATCGCCCGTCTCCTCGGCGAGGCGCTCGCGAGCACCACCATCGGAAACGGGGCGCCGCTGCTGGAGTGATCATGATGAGTAGACGCAGAATCCATGCTCTCACCTTATACCGATCCCTCACAGATGGGTTCGCCGGTTTGGTCATTCTTTGAGATGAATACAACTTTAATTTGGAGCAGATCACCCACTCTGATGGTAGATCTGCCAATCGAAGGTCTCGATCAATGCATCGATGGTTTCGTGCGTCGGCGTGCTTACCCCGAGCGCCTTGGCGCGATCAACGATCTGGCGATTGAGCTGCCCCACCTCTGACGGACGCCCTTGTTGAATATCATCGACCATTGATGGCAGGTGATGGGTCGACATCGACGCGAGCTCAAAGGCTCGCTCTCGGAACCCATCGCCGAGATCGATCCCCTCAGCCCGCGCCACCGCCAAGCCCTCGTCGAGCATCCGGACAACCAGCGCTCGGGCTGGCGAATCGAACACCGACCCGATGTCGGCGTTGACAAGCGCACAGACCGGGTTGATCGCGGCGTTGATGATCGCCTTGCCCCAAACCGCGTGCTCAATCGCCTCAGTGTACTTCGTCCCGAATCCGACTTTGGTGAAATTCTCTGCCAGAAAATCACAATTGGGGCGGAGCGACGAATCCAAACACCCAATAAAATGAGGCGGGTCGTGCATGATGATCTCGACCGTCCCGGTCGCATCGCGGATCATCGCACCGTAGCGCAGCACCATCCGCATCACATGCTTGGTGTCGAGCAGTTGCATGATGGATCGTCCGGGATCGATCCCGTTCTGATACGAGATGAGCTTGACCTCGCCGCCGCCCTGCTGCTTAATCGATTCGCGCAGGGGGGCGAGTTCCTCGCAGACCTGCTTGATCGCTGTTGTTTTGACCGCGATGAACAAATACTTCACTCCTCCAACATCGGCAAGCTCCGCCGCATTGCGCACAATGATCGGCTCGGCGTTGGCTTCGAGCGCCCCCGTGCAGCGCACGCCGTGCGCGAAGATCTGGGCAGCCCGCTCGGGGTTTCGGCACACCATCACCGTGGGCGCAAAGCGCGAAGTGATCGCCGCGAGCGATGACCCCATCGCCCCGGCGCCGATGATGCCGATTCTGGGAGCTTGATCTGTCATAAGGAACTGTATTCGGACATTTCGATCTTGATTGAAAGATTCTCAAACTTGAGGCTCGAAAAAACACCCCGCATCGTGCGGGGTGCTGATGGTCATCTGACCAAGATTGGTGAACTTCTGATTTCAGCGTTGGCTTACTTGTAGAGGTTCGTTGCTTCGGTTTCGATCACTGGGCTTGTCAAACGATCCGAGGTCATCTCAACTCGGAAGCGTGAATCCGCTTGAGCACTGGCCCGGATTGTGATCCGCCAGCTAATCTGTGCCCCTGGCGCCAACGACCCGGAGGGTGCGAATGTCACGGTCTTGCCAGATGCCGACCCGGTGGTTGCACCGTTCGCAGAGACGAATGACTGCTCGGCAGGGAGTGTACCGATGATCTGGATCCCGGAATCCGCCGCGGTGCCCTGGTTGGTCACTGTGATCACATATGTGGTCTCCTGACCAACTTCGACAGGGTCGGTGATGTCGACCACTTCAAGGAGAATCGCGGGGATACCCTTGACCTCGGTGGTGCATCCGTCAGCGACGGAGTCCGCACATGAGGCGTTGCCCGAGACCGTCGAGCTGTATCGCCCGATTGTGGATGCTGCGACGGTCATCGAGAAGCTCTTTGATGCGTCAGCGTTGAGCGCCCCAAAGTCCCAGACCACATTCGAACCGACTACACGCCCGCCGTTGCTTGCGCGAACCACGGTTGTGCCTGATGGGATGGTCGCCGATGCGGTGGTCATGTTGGCCACGCCGTCGCCGGTGTTCTCGATCGAGTAGTTGTAGGTAAAGTTGCGTCCGAGGAACTGCGATTCAGAGCATTCAACACCGACAGCGAGCTTAGGTGCGGTGACCACGGTTGTTGTCGCATCAGCATCGGCTTCGAGCCCACCGTCGGCCGTGGCCATTGCGGGGCTCTCGAACTCGCCGGTTGTTGATGCCTGTGCACGAACCTCGAAGGCCTTCGACTCACCAGCGGCGAGTGTCCCTACGGGGATATTGACGGTCTTAGAACCATTGGACATGCTCATCCCGCTCGGGAGTGTGTCCTTGATCACCACATTGGTCGCGGCTCCTGAGCCGGAGTTCTTGACCATGTAGCGGAGCACGATCATATCGCACTTGAGTGTCTCGGCGGTCGCCGTCTTGGTCAAGGCGAGGGCTGGCTCGACAACATTGAGGGTCGCACAGAGGAAGTTGTTGTACGACACAGTGATGCAGTCCGAAGCAATCCCGACATCTTCAGCCGATCCGCTCAGCGAAATGATCTTGGTCTGGCCGGCGCCGATGTCGCCCATCGCCCAACTCATCGTGCCATCGCTGCTCACACCCGCTGGCTCTGAGTCCGAGACCGAGAGATTGCTCGATGAGTTCATCATCACCATGACATTCTGGAGATCGGCGTCGGTCAGGTTGGTGATGTGATACGAGAAATCGAAATCCTGCCCCTTGCGGACCTCTCTTGGCAAGACCTGGTGCACGAGCAGTGCGCTCGACTTTGGATCGCCTGTTGGGAACGCCATGCGTGAAGCAGACTCGTTCTCGCCAAGGCGAGGCGAGTAGTACCCCCAGAGGTTTGCGCTCTTGGGTGCTGATTCCGTGTGCACCGCTTCGTTGTTTTCTTCTGGAACGGTGTTGGTGGTGGTACACCCGGTGAGCATTGCACCGAGTACGATTCCTGCGCCCATGCGGACTGCGTATTTTTTCATGGTGTTCCTCATTGTTTCTCCAATCTCCGATTGAAAAAGTTTTCTAACTCGCCTTCATCCATGCTACCAAACAAGGCAACACGAACTCGCGCACGAGACCATCATCTTTGCGGTGATTGATCCATCGCATGATTCGTACGATCTCAGTTCAAACAAATAGTTCAAGTACAGATACATTCTGTGCGGCCGCGGTCAACCCACCACGACAGAGGGCGCGAGAGCAGAGGAATAATAGAATCATCAAGACCCTACGACAAGCGAGAAAGGACATCTTTCCCTACCCATAAGGATGATCAACTCAACTCCCACTGATCCCAGAGCCCAACGCTCGCTTGAGAATGCCCCGGATCGCTTGATCCCCGGATCGAAAAAAGAGCCCAAGCTCGGGCACGATCACCTGAAATTGTTCAACTTGAGCCTCTGATTTGTCCCTCAATCGATCCCTCGCCTTGACCCAATCCTTCCTCGTCATACACAGAGCCGTGGCATGATTACTCTGTGCGTACTGAAGGATCAAGTTGATCGCCGATGGGTCAAATTGTGCATGGTCACGGAGGACGATCTTTCCGACAAGATTCAACCCAGATTGGCCGATTTGCCCGAAGAAACCGTCGGGATTCCCGATACCACATACCCCTACAAGTCGATCGCTGATGAGCTCTTCGCTGAGTACTTGTTCACAAACCCAGTCCCCATCAGCAAGGGAATACCGGTTGATCGTCCCCCACCGATGCTCGGTGATCGCCAACGGGCACTGTGGATACATCGCCTCGATCCAATCTTGAAGCCCCTTAAGCTGACCAGTATTCACCATCTCCGCATGGGAGATGACAATCGAATCGGCGCGTGCCAACGACGAAGGTGGATCTCGCAAATACCCTCTCGGCAATAGCGCGTCCTCATATGGAGGATGCGAGGCGTCAATCAGCACAATATCCACATCCCGCGCGAGCTGACGATGCTGGAACCCATCATCCAAAATCACACAATTGATCTCGGGGTCAGTCTCGAACAGCGCCTGCAATCCTGCGATCCGGTTTGGCTGAGCGACCACAGGTACATCGAGCAATGCCTCATGGTGTTCGCGTTCTTCGTCGCCCATCTCGCCGGGCGGCGCTTTGTATCCTCGCATCGCGATCGTTGGCTTATTCCCCATCGCTTGAAGTTCGTTGGCGACCCAGTGCACCATCGGGGTCTTGCCGGTGCCGCCAGCCGAGAGATTCCCGATCGAGATCACCGGCATATCCAACCTCGTCACTCCGGACCCACGATCAAATCTGCGGTTCTGGAACCCAATCCCGAGCCGATACCCCCACGACATCACCCGAGTGATCGCATTGGGAATCTTCGTCGGCGGCTGAACCTTCCCTGAATCAGCCATCATTGCCCCCGTCGCACCCATCATCGGGCTTGCTCAGGCGAAGCGCTTGGCGGAACTCTGAGTTGAGCCCTTGCTTGGACCTCCGGTGCAACCGCATCGTATTGACCGCATCGAGCCCGGCGAGCAGAAGGATTGCAGAGATCAGCCCGATGACCACCAACCAGACGATCGTAAAGAGCCTCGGATCATCCATCGTCGCAAACCCGAATCCGTAGGCCGAGAGCGGGATCGCGAACATGCTCATCCAACTCGACGCCGTCCTGATTCGGCGTCGGCTCGGAGGCATGAACCCCTTGGGTAATTCCTTGAGTGCCAGCAGATACCCTGCCTGCACGATCAACGCAATCAAGGCCAAAGGCAGCACAAGCCAGATTGGAGCGATTGGATCTGTCGGCATCTTTCAATAGTACCGCCTGAGATTCGACGGTGCAGAAATCATCCCCCGACCCCGACGAAACCATCCCCCCACCCTACACTCTCCCCATGATCGATCTCAAGGCTCTACGCGAAAATCCACAACGGTTCATTGATGGCTCCAAGGCGAAAAATGCCGCCGTGGACTTCCCCAGACTCATTGAACTCGACGAAAAACGCCGAACCCTCAAGACACAGCAAGAATCACTCCGCGCTGCCCAGAACAAGCTCTCCAAAGAAACCGGCCCCATGATCGGCCAGCTCATGGGCAAGCTCAAGCGAGCAGGTGAAGCGGACAAACCCGCGATCGAGGCCCAAATCGCCGAGATCAAAGCAGCACCCGCCAAGATGAAGGACGAGATCAACGCCCTCGAAACACAGATCAACGAGATCGAGCCCGAGCTCAACGCGATCCACCTCTCGATCCCCCAGCCTGCTGACGATGATGTGCCGGTGGGCACCAGTGCTGACGACAATATTGAGCTTTCACTCTGGGCACCCGATGACTGGGACTGGTCGAAAACCTTCGAAGACAACAAAGGCTTCAAGCCCCGCACGCATCTTGAACTCTGCGCCATGCACGACCTCGTCAATTACCCACGAGGCGTCAAGATCGCCGGATCGCGCTCGTACATCCTCACAGGCGACGGGATGCGCCTCCACCAAGCCATCCTCCGGTTTGCCTTCGACACGATGACCAACGAGAATGGGTTTACGCCGATGAGTGTGCCGGTGCTTGTGCGCGAAGAGGCGATGGTCGGCACCGGGTTCTTCCCCGGGGGGCGCGATCAGGCGTATCACATCAACGAGACATCCCGAGGCGGCGGGTACGACATGTTCCTCACCGGCACCGGCGAAGTCGGGCTCATGGGCATCCACCAAGACGAAATCCTCGACGAATCCACACTCCCGATCAAATATGTGACGGTCTCGACCTGCTTTCGGCGTGAAGCCGGGGCTGCAGGCAAGGACACGGCCGGGCTCTATCGCATCCACCAGTTCGACAAGGTCGAGCAGGTGATTATTGATGTCGCGGACGAAGCCAAATCCCGCCAGCATCACAAAGACATGATGGGCTTCGTCGAAGGGCTACTCAAAGCATTGAAACTCCCCCACCGCTTGCTCCAGTGCTGCACGGGTGATCTTGGATCGAAGAACGCCGACATGATCGACATCGAATGCTGGATGCCCGGGCGAGGCGACGCCGACGAATCGGGCACGCCGACGGGCGAGTTCGGCGAGACCCATTCGGCGAGCCGACTCTACGACTTCCAATGCCGCCGCCTCAACATGCGCTACCGCCCAGGCGGCGTGGGCGGCAAGGGCGTGACCACCTTCTGCCACTCACTCAATAATACCGTCGCCGCCTCGCCGAGGATTCTGATCCCGATTCTGGAGATGTACCAGAACGAAGACGGGTCGGTCACGGTTCCCGAAGCGTTGGTGCCGTATATGAACGGGCAGACCAAAATCGGATAACGCATATCCGATCAGCTCTCTCAATTTCATAGTTTATTTTCATTCTTGTATTGACTTCGCTTTTCCATGCGCCAATAAATTCTCCGCGAGTGCGCACAAACAGTTTGTGCGCCTCAGGAGTCCCCCACATGCTTCGGCAACGAATGACACAACTGAAACGCTTCGATTGGCTGTATTCCAGCGATTTGATGCACATCAGCGTGGGCTGACCAACGACGCCGGGCGTCGAACGCCCGCGAACACCAAAGAACACATCCACCCAGCACCCGCGATCTTGTGAAGATCTCCGCGCGATCTCATTGCGCTGGCTCTTTCAATCTCGCGTCATACGCGCATGTTCGTTGCATGCGCATTGATTATCACATGCGCTGAAAGATAAATCATGGTCAAAGAAAACACCCTCGCCCGTTCGCTCGCACCCGAAGACATCAAGGTCGGCACCTATGTCATGGTCCTGCATCAGCAGCGTCAGATCATGATGGCCAAATGCTCCGCCATCGGCGAGCCCGAGGTGATCATTGTCCCCGTAGTGATCCGTCCATCCTGGAGCGAACTCCCCGCCAAGGTCCTCGCGGTCAGTCTGCCCTACATTGTGGTCGGAAGACCTGAGACCAAGACCGAGATCATCGACACGTGCAGCGATCGACTCGCAAAGGTGCCCAAGGCCTTCGCCAAGGTAGCGATCAAGCCGCACATGCCCAAGAAGGACAAGAAGAAAAAGAAAGGAAAAAAGAAGAAGTAAACCCACCCGCCCGGCGAGCACACCGCTTGCCGGGCGGGTATTGTTTGGTATGCCCCCAATATACACCAAAGCATTCGACACCCCACTCTGCCCCATGACCGCCGCCGCGACCGATCGTGGCATCTGCCTCTTGGAAATGGGGTCGCCCGATCGCCAAGCACGCGAACACGCCGAACTCGAAGCCGCGTTCGATTGCCAGCTAACCCCGGGCAATCACTCGCTCCTCGATCAGCTCGAAGCCGAACTCAGCGCCTACTTCGCGGGTGATCTCCAAAGTTTCACCGTTCCCCTCGACACCCCAGGCACAGACTGGCAACGCAAAGTCTGGAACACCCTGACCACCATCCCCTACGGGCAAACCGTGTCCTATGGCCAACTCGCCGAGCAACTCGGCAACCCCGGAGGCTCACGCGCCGTCGGACTCGCCAATGGAAAAAACCGCGTCTCGATCATCATCCCCTGCCACCGCGTCATCGCTGGTGACGGCTCGCTCCACGGCTACGGCGGCGGGATCGAGCGTAAGCGATGGCTGCTCGATCATGAGCAGCTCCACAGCGGCGCGGGGCTCTTCACAAGCTGAGCTTGTCCAGCGGAACGACACCCTCAACATCGAGCGTCTGGGTTTCGCCCGATGCTCGAAGGTGTGCGATCAACGCCGCCATCTCGTCTCGCACCGGCGCGACAAACTCCATTGGTTCATTGGTGATGGGATGCGTAAAACTCAACAGCGCAGCGTGCAATGCTTGGCGTTCGATCAATGCCGTCCCATCCCCTTCAACAAACGGATTGCCCAGATACATATCGTCGCCCACGATCGGATACCCAAGGTGCGAAAGATGCACGCGGATCTGATGCGTCCGACCCGTCAGCAACTCAAGCTCGACGAGCGTGAACTTGCGCGTCGATGACGCCTTGCGCAATCCCGGAAGCTCGTACCGCTCGCGCACCCGACAGATCGTCTTGCTCGGCTTGCCCAGATCGTCATACCGCACCACCCGCTTCTCACGCGAGCCCTTCGCGTGCGACAAATGCGGGCCCAGCGGCAGATCAATCAGCTGCTCGTCGCGCTCGACCCACCCCTGCACCACCGCGATGTACCGCTTATCGACCTCACGCTCCTCGAACTTCTTGCCCATCTTCCAGTGCCCCTCGTCGCTCTTGGCAAAGACGATGCACCCCGATGTATGCCGATCGAGCCGATGGACGACACCCGGGCGGGCGAACTCCTCGCCGACGCTCGACAACTCGCCCGATGCCGCCTGCTCGAAGTGATGCACCAGCGCATTGAGCATCGTCCCCCGGTTCTCGGCCCGCGCCGGGTGGACAATGATGTCCGGCTGCTTATTAATAACCAGAATATGCTCGTCTTCAAAGAGCACATCGAGCGGTATATCGTCGCCCTCGATCTCGCCGCTCGGTGGCGGCGGGATCACCAACTCGATCTTGTCGCCCAAACGAAGCTTGGTCGATGCCTTGGCAGTTCGGGTGTTGACCGTCGCACCGCCCGAGTCAATCAGCGTTTGCAACTGGTTTCGGCTCATAAAGGTGATCCGCGAGGTCAGATACCGATCGAGCCGATCCTTGACATCGCGCATCATCTCAAAGTGTACTTTGAGCACAAACTCATCATCGCACTGCTCGCGTGCGTTGAGATAGGCTTGACGGACAGCCTCACCATCGACCTTGCCTCCGGGCTGGATATACGAACTCGCAGCCGACTCGATGTGGTGCTCATCCGGGTTTGAACCCGCATCGCTCACGGCGAGTCAGTTTCAGGTGCCGGCTCGGCGGGCGTTTCTGGGCTCGATTCCGATTCACCCAAGCCCTCTTTTTGAGTGGCCGCATCCTCAACAGCACCGGCTTCGCCATCATTGGATTCATTCTGGATCGATTCGATCATCTGCTGAATCTGCTCGTCGCTCAGTGTGGGTTGAATATCCTCGCCGGGCAGAGGCAAGAGCTGATCCTGCGTGGGCAGCGGCACCACACCTTCGAGCCCGTCGAGG
>Ga0316206_1000663_pt1 | contig 41119 bp, 48 predicted proteins | sample 6monthpyrite_MG_FD_204942 | JGI IMG/M metagenome (GOLD analysis project Ga0316206, IMG submission 204942) | Microbial mat bacterial communities from mineral coupon in-situ incubated in ocean water Damariscotta River, Maine, United States -... | ecosystem: Environmental > Aquatic > Marine >...
GAACTGATATTGATGATAACCCCACCTTTTGCTTTTCTCATGTATGGAAGAACAGCACGAGTAACTTTAAGCAATCCAAATACATTTACGTCAAACTGATTAAACATCTCTTCATCGGTTCCATCCTCTACAGTTGCCAAAAGTCCATAACCGGCATTATTTACAAGGACATCTATTTTGCCTTCATTTTTTATGATTAAATCGATAGCATTGTCTATTGTATCCGTTTTTGTTACATCAATATATATACTTTTTAATGAGCTATCATCAGCTTTTGCATCTTTATCTCTTGTTCCTGCATATACTATATAGCCGTTTTGAGATAATAACTTTGATGTTAATAAACCCATTCCAGATGTTGCCCCTGTTATTAAAACTACTTTTGACATGTATTGCCCCTAATGTTTTTTGTTATCTAAAATTAAATCAAAATTATGCAGTAGGAAATAAAAAATTCATTTATCATTGTACTCAAGGGGAATTCATTAAAAATTTACACCACTAATAAGGTGGCTTAAAATTTTTACTAAACACCCCTTAAACCCAAGCACAAACGATTTTTAGAAATATCTACTGCATAATTTGGATTAAACAAATAAGTATATCATGTCATCAGATAAATAAAATAGATTTACATCAAGGAGTGAGATTTTATAGTCGTTGTCTATCCTTAAAACTTATAGTTAGTAGATTGTTAGGATATAACGATAGTATTGTTACTCAAAAAATTTACATATCTAATGCGGTTAAAGGTGATAAATTTAAAGGAAGAATTATATTCTGATAGAGGTTTTAACGCACTTGTTTATGGTGGTTTCGGAGAGATTCGAACTCTCGGTAGAAAAAATCTACACAACCTTTCCAAGGTTGCACCATCGGCCACTCGGACACGAAACCAAATTTGAAATGAAATTATACAATAAAATTCTTATACAAATTAGTTATACAAAAAATTAGAGTAACTTTATAGTCTTTTCACCCAAGATTTCTATATTTAAAGTTTAAAATCATTTACCAGTTTTATTCCCTGCATTTATTAGTTGCTGTAATGAAGAGAATTGGGTATTTAGTCTGCTGATAAGGGCATCATAGGCAGTAAATCGTTTTGTCAAAACAGCATAACGGGCATCAAGAGTTGCCTTTTGTTTGTCATATTGGGATGTAAGACTTGTTTTTGAAGTACTTAGTTGGTCTGAAAAGTTGCTAAGTTGTCCATTATAACCGATGTATCCATCCATTTGGTCTTTTAGTTTTGTAAATATCCCATCTGTAGAACTATTTCCACTAAAAAATAATTCCATAGCAGCAGGGTCTTCATTTAACTTTGCCTTAAATATGGAGGAGTCTAAACTCATAGTTCCATTTCTGTCTATAGATATTCCGTAATTAATAAGAGAATTTCCATGACTATCTACCTGTGTTATCATTTCTGTTAGATTGCGCGAAATTGATTTAACAAAACTTTCAGTGCTAAAAACTCCAGGACTTCCTGCTGTTGTATCGGAGCTAGTCGTTTCTCTTATATTTGAGGTTAGAAGATTGTAGTTCTCAATAAATTTTGACATCTCTGAATTTATTGAAGTGACATTTTGAGAAATATTGATAGTCGCAGTGTCAGTAGCTGCTTGGTTTTGATTAAGTGTAATTGTTACACCGTTTATAAGGTCGCTTATATCATTGGTGGATCTGGCTATTGAGATACCATTGTAGTTAAAAGTAGCTTCTTTTGCAGGTTGGATATTGTTAAGATTCAGTGCACTTAAAAGACTCATACCGCTAGTGTTATTATGCTCGTCATGATGTTCGTTATTAGTTTGATTAGATGTATTTGAATCAGAAAATATGATGGCTTGATTTAATGCATCTGCCGATATTGCTAAAGAATAACTGCTATCTCCAATCTGTAATGTTGAAGCAGTCATTGTTGCGCCGGCATTTTCGTTAATAGCAGTTTTAATATCATTAAGTGTCGTCTCCGGTGTATAGTCAATTGCCAGTGGCGTCCCGCCGATGGTAACGCTAAGGGTCCCCGTGCCAAGTCCTGGGATAGCTGCAGCAGCACTTGAGAAAGAATTTTTACTATTCCAAACATCTTTTTCTGCCTTGCTTACATTTGTGATATTAAAAGTTTGTACATCAGAACCTGCTTTGGCTGTAACAGTTACAGCGTCAGTATTACCGGCGATGGAACGGTCTTGATAAAGATTGCTACCACTAAGCGCTACTGTGCTAGACTTAAATGTACTCATAAGAGATGATAAAAGAGTGTAGGCATCGCCTTTTTGGTTTGCTAAGGTGATTTTTTTTGTAAATGGGGTAAGTACACTTGCATCATCAGCCGCACGTAACTTATCAATCAAGTCAGATGTAAGTACCCCCGAACCAATTCCAAGTGAGCTTACTGCCATAATAAATCCTTTTTATTGCCTAAATATAAACCATATATCGGCACTTGTACAAAATAATTTAATTCTAATTCTATTCTTGGAAATTGCACAAACTAGCTAAATAAATACAAGCATGTGCCGATAGTTCTAGCATGAGAAATTCAGACGATGAAAAAAAAGGATTTAATATGTACGTTAATACTGCTTACAACACTTATACACAAAATAATGTAGGAATCGAATCTCCGCAAAAGCTTATCACGATGCTTTATGAGGGTGTTTTGCGCTTTAATGCTCAAGCTAAAAAGGCAATCAAAGATAAAGATTTTGAGAAGAAAGTGTATTGGATAAATCGTTCTGTTGCGATAATCACAGAGTTGGTTTCAGTGATAGATATCAAACAAGACCAAATTTCTAAGTATCTTGAGGGTTTATATTCATACGAGATTCAACTTTTAGGCATTGCAAATTTAGAAAATAACACAGATCAGATTGATGAGGTGAGTAATGTTTTTAAAGGTCTTTTAGAAGCTTGGAGAGAAGTAACGAATGTGGATAGCTAAGCTTAAACTCACCATCATTGAGAAGAATATAGATGCTTTAAGCAAACTTTTAGATGATGTCCCAGTATTTGATGTGCGTGATGATTTTAAAGATATACAAGAGGCTATGTATCTTTTAAGAGAGGCATCAATATTGTTGCACACTTTAAAAGATGAAACAGCTGTATCTATGATGCAAATTAAAAGTAATCTATCTTTTTTACAATCAGTGCAGAAAAAACCGTTGAACAAGTTAGATATAACGTCATAATTTTTTTTTTACAATTCCAAATTTTAAACTTCTGATTGTGTAGTCACTGACGACTGCGCCCTTTCTCATGCTTATTACATGTTCAACCGTATTTGCAATGTCTTCACACAAGAGTTTTTCATCATCTTTAGCGCTTGTCTCAAATCGTAGTTCATCATAAAATGAACTCTGTGTCATGTCTGGATTTATGTTTGTGATGCTTAATCCACTTTTTCTTGTTTCTTCAAATAAAGAATCTCCAAATGCTTTTAGTCCAGCTTTTGTGGCACTATAAACTGCCGCAAATTTACTAGCCCTTAGGGCTTCTATAGAATTGATGTTTATGAGATAGCCATTATTGTTTTTTAGGTCGCGTAGTAAGGCATTTGTAAGTAAGATAGGTGCCGTTAGATTTACACATATCATCTCTATGATGGTTTTTTGGCTTAACTCTTCGTGTGGCTCAAATCTGCCAAAACCAGCGCAGTTAATTAACATATGAGCATTTTCTTTTTTTAAGTATTCACATGCCAGTAGTGTGGAAGTCTCATTTGATAAATCTGCTTGAAGCGGAGTGAAGTTTTTATCTTTAAAGTCATCTTGCTTTATGCTTCTGCTAACTCCAATAACCTTGTAGTTGAGAGATAAAAGTTTTTTAGTTATTTCTTTTCCTATACCACTGCTTGCTCCTGTAACAATCGTAACTTTCATGTCTGTACCTTCTTTAAAATTTCTTCTACATGATTAAATATAAGTAATTTAGTTTGTTCTTTTGTGACTTTTTCTGGTTCAAAGTTATCAGATACAACCTTCAATATACGGATATCACTTATTTCATTAATTAAAGCTTTATAAAAACCATAAGATTCCATATCTACTATATCGTATTTATTTTCAAATACTTCTTCGTGTACGCAGGTGATTATATTTTTATTTTCTTGATTGATTTTAAAATTATTATTATTAAAATTTATAGAACTAATCTCTAATAAATCTCCTATTAGATACTTCTTGCTTGCTCCACAAATTCCTATATTTAAAAATGTATCATAGCTATTTATACTAAAATGATTCAATAATGTTGCCGTTGCCAAAGATGAATTCTCAATTCCAACGCCACTGATGATTAAAGTAAAATATTCATGTTTAAACAATATATAATTGGCTAATTTAGTTTTTTTAAGTTTATATTTATCGACAAATGCCTGGGCTTCTGATTTTAGTGCTGTTACAATATATATCAATTTTTTTCTTTTTAGTAGTTTTTTTATACTTTAAGCTTTTTAAGCTATAATTTCACCGCTCTTCTTTAGACCTGTGCAATGGTAGTTTGAGATACTGTGTCAGGGTAGGAATACAGCAGCACACCTTGAACCATTATGTGCCGCAGGTATCTGGAGAAGGGTACTTCAGAAATGATTCTTTTATCCAATTTCTTCGTTGAAATTAAGTGAAATCTCGTCATTTACCTCAGTAAACTCCTCAAATTAACTTAAGTTTCGCCTTGAACTTGAACAAAATAATCAATTCTGAGCATGTATAAACGCTAATCTTCCCTGTATTTTGAAATTCCACATGGTTGATTTGGTGTTGGTGGATTCTCTTTTAAATATGTCAAATCTTCCAATGTCTGAGTTAAAACTTTTTTTTGCTGAAGTATTGGCAGCATCAGATTGTCTTTCTCGTTGAGTGGAATATTCCAGTCTACGAGTATCGTCTCAACTTCTTTGTCTAAGTCCGCCAGTGCATTATTTATGTGTTTGATTGAATTCATAAAGCAATTGTAGCAAAATTTTATAATAATTTAGGTATAATTTCATCCTCAAAATATGAGAATTTTACAAAGGAGCAATCGATGCCAAAAATGAAATCTGTTAAAGGCGCTGTAAAGCGTTTTAAAGTTAAGAAAAATGGTACAGTTAAGCGCGGAACAGCGTTTAGAAGTCATATTTTAACGAAACAAGATGCAGGGACTCGTCGTAAGCAAAATAGTCCTAAGACTGTTGCTAAAGTTGATGCAGCAAATATTAAAGCGATGATTAACTAAAAATATAGTTAATCCTAAATCTCCAATTTTTAATTGGGCAAGACCACCAAAGATGTGGCACCTTTCACTGAAGAAGTGTTTTAGGTAAAGAAAAAGGAAAAATATGCCAAGAGTAAAAACAGGTGTTGTTCGTAGAAGAAGACACAAAAAGATATTAAAGTTAGCGAAAGGTTTTTATAGCGGTCGCCGTAAACATTTCCGTAAAGCTAAAGAGCAAATAGAGCACTCTATGTATTATGCATTCCGTGACCGTAAGCAAAATAAGCGTGAGTTCCGTAAATTATGGATCGTTCGTATTAATGCAGCTTGTCGTTTAAATGGAATGAACTATTCAACTTTCATAAATGGTCTTCATAAATCTGGCATCGAGCTTGATCGTAAAATTCTTGCTGATATGGCGATGAATGATGCAGCAGCATTTACTGCAGTTGCAGAAGCTTCAAAAGCAGCACTTAGCAAATAAGCGCTTTAAGACCTTTTTGGTCTTGAGCTTTTGCTAGTTATTTTAAACTTTATTCAGATATAAAACTGAATTCCCCTTCCCATTATAGTAGATTCCAAAAGAGTTTTTTCTCGATATAAAAACGCCTCTTCCATTGAAGGTTCTAGAGTTTCTAAATATTTGGCTCAATAATTGAGTGTCAAAGCCATTGCCCTCATCTGTTATTTGAGTAATTATATACGTGTCTGGCCCATATTCTACTTTATTTACTTGAACTGTTATTTTTTTAGAGCAACCTTCTTCTTTCTCAAGAAGTGTATCAAAGTATGTATCATCATGTAGAAGGGTATTCTTTTCTGAAGAACTTATTTCTAAGTTTCCATGCTCATAGGCATTCATGTATAGTTCGGTAAAGACAAGACCTGCATTGTATATAGCTTTGACATTACTTGTTGTATGCTCCAATAAATCATTATACCACCCGGTTGCTATGTCTATATTGTCTAAGGATGTTCCAAAACTTTCTGTCTGTATTTCTGTACGGCTTAAATCTAGTCTATGTATAAAGATTAATGTAATATCATCTTCTATAGTTTCTATTCTTTCAAAAAGCTTATTTTTTAAATCTTCCCTAGTGTAAGAAGATGCAAAATCATCTTCTATAAAATCAGCATATGTCATATCCCCATTTACTTTATTCTCAACAACCCCATCACTGTAAAAAAGAAATTTTAAAAGATCAGGTGTAGTTTTATAGGTGGAAATCTTATAAGAAAATCCATATTTACTTATGGGAGGATTGTTTGACTTGATTCTAATAATCTCTTTGTTTTTATTTTGTAGCAGCATGGTAGGCATAGCAAAGTTTGCATATTGCATAGTGCAGTAGAAACTGTCTATTAATATATAATCAACTGCAACTGCCTCTTCATCAAGTAGAATAGGCCTCATATATTCTATTGATTCTTGGATAAGTATATCTAAACTAAAACTATCGTGAAGTTTCATCTTATCTATTAGGTGGTTGATGAAAGATGTCATTATCATAGCAGTTAAAGATGCGGATAAACCTTTACCCATCCCATCTACTATAAGATAAAACACTCTATTTGTATCGATTTCTCTCGCCGTATATGCATCTCCACTCATGACATCAAGTGGTTTATATAAAAAGTCAACTAGCTCATTTTTTTCTGAATTGGCTATTTTATAATAAAAATCATTTCTTAGAATATTTAATTCTTTTGCAAATGCTAAATCTTCTTGATAATGATTGTACTCTTCTGCTTTTTTTAGTTTTTTTCTTTTTTGCTTATTTAAGGGCATAATTTTAATCTTTAAAGACTAAACTTTAAATTGATTTAATGTTTTTTCAAGTTTCATGGACTCATTAGCTAGAGTTGAAGAAGCCTCTTCAACAGAAATTCTAAGGGATGTATTTTTTAAAGATATTTTTAATATTTCATCCATGTTTTCTATCAATTCTTTTGTTTTTGTAGCAATAAATATACTTTGATGCACAACATCTTTTGATTTTACTGTTGTCATGTCCAAATTACTTTTAGCTTCTTCAGAAGAGGTAATTAATTCATTTGCTGAGTTTGCTATCTTTTGCATGTTATTAGAAGTTTCTTCTGTTTCTCCCGAGATTTCAACAACATTTTGTGTTATGAGGTTTACATTTGAACTAATTTCACTGAGGCTTTTTTGTGTTCTTTCTGCCAGTTTTCTTACTTCATCTGCAACAACAGCAAATCCACGACCATGTTCCCCGGCTCTTGCTGCTTCAATCGCTGCATTGAGCGCTAGCAGGTTTGTTTGGTCCGCGATGTCGGAGATGATGCTGAGAACATCTTTTATATTTTTTGCTTGTTCGGTTAAGGATGAAACTTTGTGAGCCAAATCTTTTTGATGAGCATTTCCCTCTTCAATAGAGCTAACTACATTCCCTAGTTTAGTTACAAAGTTATTTAGAACACCAACTATGGCATCTAAATCCTCTGTCACTGTAATAGAGGACTCTTCAACCTCATCTAGTCTATGCCCAACTTCGGTAACTAATGTATTTATTATAGTTATTTTAGCATTAGAGGCATCACTATTTGTTGCCAAGTCTTGTACAACAACATTAAGTTTTGCGCTCTCATTTGATGTTGATGAAGAAACACCTTTAGCGTTATTTACAGTCTCTTTAAACGCATTTATCATACCACGCAAGGCTTCAGATATTTGTGATATTTCATCTGTGCCCGGCACGGAAATATCACAAGTAAGGTCTAGTTCACTTGAGACACATTTTATTTTCTCTAGACTTAGTCTAACACTTTTATTTACACCTTTACTTATTGTAAAGATAATAATAAAAATAATAATTGTGAAAAGAATATAACCAGCCAACGTCAAAAAGGTTGTTTGTTTATAGTCTGATGCAAGCTTGTCTATGAGTATAGAATTCTCTTGTGACATATTGTCATCCACTTCTTTTAAGATGTTGATTTTTTTACTAATTGTCTTAAACCACTCTGTGCTATTTATGCCAAAATTACCTTCTATTGCTTTGTCATTTGCGATTTTTCTCATGGTATTAACTTCATCAACTACGGGAGTATTTATTTTGTTTTTATAAAAAACTTTTATTTCATCAGTAGCCATGGCTAATGATGAATCAAGATAACTATTTTGTTCAGCAACTAGAGTGATCCATTTAGAAAACATGCCATTGCCAAATTTATCCGCAGCAAAGGTGGCACTTAAAACTGCCCGTTCTATCCCGGCTCTCTCTTTTGATTTTAAAAAGTTTGTATAAGCATCAAGTGCCTTTATTAACTCAGGTGTATTTGAAAGTTTTGCTGTTAACGACACTATATGTAAAATCTTTTTATTCATGGCTGTATAATAAGCTACTTCATCTTTTAGGCTGATACTTAAGGAATCGACTTGCGAACGAATATTGTCTATCTTGCTCATGTCAGATTTAAAAGCAGAGATTTCTGATTTTAAATCATTGGAATAGAAGCTTATATCTAAGCTTGAGAGATAGTCGTTTAGTTCATTATTCCTATTTGTAGTTAAGAGTCTTTGTTTGGGCACTATATCAATAAAACTTGTACCTTTTGAACCAATAAAACCAGCACTTGCTCCTCTTTCTTTTTGAGTTTCATGGATTAAACGACTAAGTTTTTGAGAAAGTAAATTTAACTCTTTTGCTTGAGTAATAGCACTACCATCAGACACTGCTTTTGTAATAGTAAAGGCAATAATGGACAATGAGAAGCCAATAACCAGTACTATTATCAAGTTTAGCTTATTTTTTATAGTCATATTAAATTCTTTTTGCTTTAAATGTAGATGTCAAATTTAAATCATCTATTAGTTCCATGAGTTGAGAGCTGCCGATATTGATACTGATGCCAATCTTGTCTTTTAGCACTAGTTTATTTAAATAACCAATCACTGATGATGTTAAAGAGATTGAATCAATTATATTTATAATTATATTTTTGTGGATTGCCACTAGGCTATCCACAATACGCTTTATTTGTTGGAAATCACTAATACTTTTGATATTTCCATCTATTTTCACAATATTTGATGACGATTCTATATTCATTTTTAAACCCCTCTATTTTTTTATCACATATATTACTATAAATTAGCAAAATTTTGGATACTCTTTATCCAATCTTTCATTTTTTTTTCATACCCAATCTCTTTTAACTCAACAAATTGTATCGGTTTTGAAAGGTACTGTTGCTTAACGTAGCCACCATAATCATGAGGATATAAATACCCCTTTGCATTATTTTTTAGATGTTTTGGAGTCTCCATCATATTTCCATTTTGTACAGACTCTAATGCTTTGTTTATTGCTAAATAAGCAGAATTTGATTTTGGAGAGGCGCAAAGGTACACGACCGCCTGAGCTAAGATGATTTTAGCTTCGGGATAACCTATCTTAGATACACTAGTCATGGTTGATGTACATAGTGTTAGGGCTTGCGGGTTTGCATTACCGACATCTTCACTGGCTAAAATGACAAGTCGTCTAGCTATAAAATCCGCACTTTCTCCACCCTGAATCAAACGAGCTAAATAGTAAATACTTGCATCCATATCTGAGCCTCTGATAGACTTAATCATGGCGCTGGTTAAATCATAATGTACACCAGCTTCACTGCTTCCGGCACTTAGAGCATTTGGACGAAGAGATTTTAATATATCAAGATTTATATGAGTGCTGATGTTTGAAGCAAACTCTAAAAGTTTCAGCATCGCCCTTGCATCACCGCCACTGCTGGCGATAAGATACTCTTTTGCATTTTCATCACAACTGATTTTGGCTAGTAAAAGAGTTCTATCTAAAAGAGTTGAAAGTGCTTCATTTGTTATGTGTTTAATCTCAAAGAGCATGGAGCGGGAACGGATAGCAGATGTAAGTGAATAAAAAGGATTTTCTGTTGATGCACCTATAATCAAAACAGAGTTGTTCTCCATGACGGGGAGTAAAACTTCTTGCTGATTTTTTGCAAGTCTATGCACTTCGTCAATAAAAATGAGAGGTTTTTGCAGGGTGTTTTTGTATTGTTCAAATATCTTTCTTAACTGTTCTATTTTGATGGAAGTTGCATTGAACTCATAAAAAGGTAAATCCATGATTTTTGCAATGATTCGAGCAATGGAAGTTTTGCCACAACCGGCAGGTCCATAGAAAAAACTGTGTCCTAAAACACCTTTTTCACAAAGAACACGAAGTGGAGCAGTTTTAGAACTGAGGTGCTCCTGACCAAGCAAATCATCAAAAGAAGCCGGCCTCAGAACTACAGTGAAATCTTGCAAGTTTATCCCGCAATAATTTTTATAATAACTTCTCTCTCTTGTCTTGGACCATCAAATTCACCAAAGAATACACCTTGCCATTTTCCAGTAAGCGGTTTGGCATTTGCAAATGGAATGCTAACTGAGCTTCCCATACGGGAGCTTTTTAGGTGTGCAGCAGCATTTCCTCCGGAGTGGAGATACTCACCATCGCTAGGTGCGACATGGTTGAGAGCATTTAGTAAGTCACGGCGAAGAGCAGGGTCGTTATTTTCAAACATGAAGATACTTGAAGTGGTATGAGGTGTAAAAACGATACAAATACCATCCTTTATTCCTGATGTTATCACGGCCTCATTTATCTCTTTACTTATATCCATAAGTTGCGTTTTATGGCTTGTGGGAAACTTCATAGTTTTTATCATATTTCTCCTTTTTCCTTAGCTTTCTTGTTCGCAGCTTTCATAAATGTAAAGAGAGCTGAATATTCGCTTCTTGTTAAAAATCTTGCTTTGCCCGTTGGAAGATTATTTAACTCAACTTCTGCAAAACTAACTCTTTTAAGATCTGCAACTTCCGCACCAAAGTGAGCAAAAAATCTTCTGATTTCTCGATTTTGCCCTTCGCTGATAGCTATTTTTAGTATAGAGTAGTTGTGCTCACTCTTTTGAATCTTGTAACCTAAAAAAGGTGCAAATGTCATGGACGTAATAGTACTGTGAGAATGCCCACCAGCTGTAGCATCGCTAAGTTCTAAGCCATTTAACATAGCCTCTTCCATGGCAGGCGTGACCTCACCTTTGATTTTTACTTTGTAAATTCTCTCCAAGTTTGAAGTCATAAGTGCAGTTGCAATTTTTGAAGCATCTGTTAAAAGTAAAACACCCTCTGTGGCATAATCAAGTCTTCCTACCGGTATAAAGTGTTTATATTTTTTTTCTAAGGTATCATAGATAGTTCTTCGACCCTTTGGGTCATTTTTTGTCACAAGTTCACCTTTTGGTTTGTTGTAAACAATAACAGTATATTTATCACTCGGTGTAATCTGTTTTCCGCTTACATATACTATGGCCTCTTTTTCATCCACCTGTGTTGCAGGGTTGTCTTGTATCTCACCATCGACTCTTACATAGCCATCTTGTATGGCTTTGTCTGCTTCTCTTCTTGAGTAGCTTGAATGGTGAGCTATATATTTATTTAATCGCATCATTTTATGAAATGCCTTTTTCTATTAATGTGTGTATGTGAAGTACACCTTTTATTTTTTTATCTTTATCTGTTATCACCAACAGTTGAATTTTTTTCTCTTCTATAAGCACAAGCGCTTCACTTGCGAGCATCTCTTCATCATCTAATGTCATAGGATTGAGAGTTGCGTATTCCAGCACATTTGCCTCAAGTGAAAAATCATCCCTTAAAAGTGCACGGCGGATATCACCATCACTGATGAGTGCTATAAGTTTATTTGACTCGTCTGTAACCAAAACGGTCCCAAGTCTTCCTTCACTTATTTTTATGATAGCTTCTTTTACTTTTGTGTCTTTGGAGACCATTGGTATGTTCTGAGTCTGCATCAAGTTTCTAACCTTCACAAACAGTTTTTTACCCAAAGCTCCACCTGGATGAAAAGACGCAAAGTCACTTTTTTTAAAATCTCTAGCCTTCATAAGGCAAACAGCGAGTGCATCGCCCAAAGCTAATGTCAAAGTAGTAGAACTCGTCGGAGCAATGTCAAGCGGGCAGGCTTCTTTCTCAACAACAACATCTATGATGATATCACTGTATTTTCCTAAAGTAGAATTCGCATCTCTTGTCATTCCGATAAGAGGGATGTTAAATCTTTTTATATGGGGCAAAATAGAGCTTAACTCTTCACTCTCTCCGCTGTAACTGATGGCTATCACAACATCATTTTCGCTTATCATGCCAAGGTCGCCATGCAGCGCTTCCGTTGGATGAAGAAAAAAGCTGGGTGTTCCTGTAGAAGCAAAAGTTGCCGCCATTTTAGCGCCAATTAGTCCAGATTTTCCAACTCCGGTAACTACTAGTTTTCCCTTGCATCCAAGAACCAATTCAACAGCTTTTTCAAATACATCGTTCATATTTTTAGATGCTTGGAGTAAAGTTTGTGCTTCTATATTAAGAGTTTCTTGTGCTATTCTTTTGTAATTCATAGACGGGATTATATCATTTTTAACTATTTATTAAAGACATATATCTCTAAATGAGATATAATATTTTCAAAAAAATATTTTGGAGAAAATAATGAGAGATAAACTAGGTAAATATATTAGTAGCATTGATACATTAAAACTTGAAAAAAGGATGTTAAACTACAATACACTTATTTTAGGGGAAGAGGGTGCCGGAAAAACAAATTTAGCTTGTAAAATTAGAAACTATGTAATTGATAATAATGTACCGACTATCTATATGGATTTTTCAGATTCAAATGTAGATGAGATAGAACTTAGATACAAAGATGAACATTTTAACTATATAAGATTTGAAGAGAGCGAAGAGTTTAATAAAGCCTTAGATGATTTAGTAAAGGCAAAAAAACACATTTACATGGCTATTAATCCTAACTACTTTTCTTTTAAAAGAGATATTAAAAGCAAGCTGACACAGACACTTCAAAAACAGGAACTTTTAGATAATTATTATTACTTTTTTCATGATATTGAGAATTTAAACGGTTTTTATACAAAATTTGAAGATTTTTTACTCTACATGCTAGGCTTCTTAAATCTCCAAAAATATGGATTGACTTTCTTAGCTCAACCGCACAATACTTTTGCAAATCAGCAAATCAAACTTTTGTTTACATTTTTATACATAGGCAAATGTTCAGGTGTAGACTATTTTAATACCGGCAATTTAAAAACATTCAAAAAAAATGCATTTCTTTATCAATATAGAACAGATTATCCAACACTTTTGTTTAGTGACATAAAAACAAATCTTGTCAAAATAGATGAATATGTTTTTGAAGAGTAGGTATGCAAAAACTCTTTGATGAAGTGAGCTTTTTAGACAAAAGATGTTACGAAAAGTTCGGATTAATCGAAGATATCCTCATGGAACATGCCGCAAATGGTATGGCTGATTATATCCGCAAATATTTTACTAAAAAGTCTCAAATCATTGTGGCATGTGGAAGTGGAAATAACGGTGCTGACGGCATAGCTCTTGCAAGACTTTTACATGGAGATTTTGATGTATCTATACTTTTTGCAAAAGCACCAAACTCAAAAATGGCTATTTTACAAGAAAAACGGGCTAAAGCTGTGGGCGTTCCTACATGTCAAGAACTAGACTCATGTGATGTTCTTGTAGATGCCATAGTCGGAACTGGTTTTAGTGGCGATTTTAATGATAGTTTAAAATCAGTTCTAAACCAAATGAATACGCTAGAAGCTTTTAAAATAGCTTGTGATGTTCCCTCTGGTCTAAGAAAAAATGGACAAGTAGCAAAGGAAGCTTTTGAAGCTGATGTAAGCTTGACTATGGGTGCTTTGAAAAAGAGTATGTTTCTGGATGAAGCAAAAGAGTTTGTGGGAGAGACGAAAGTTTTAAATCTAGGCGTTGCAAGAAATATTTATGAAGCCCAAACACACTGGAATTTACTTGATTTAGAAGATTTAAAATTACCATACAGAGAGAAAAAAAATTCTCATAAGGGAAGTTACGGACATCTTGCTTTAGCCTGTGGAAGTAAACCAGGTGCGAGTATACTGAGTGCCTTAGCTGCTTTGAGATTCGGTAGTGGTTTAGTGACTTTAGTTGGCTTTGAAGAGGAAATAATTCCCGATACTATTATGTATACACATGAATTACCGAGAAATACAACAGCTTTGGCCTGTGGTATGGGTTTGGGGGGTGAGTTTAGTGAGTTGGAATTAGAAAAGTTTTTAGATAATACTCTTCCTTTAGTCGTAGATGCAGATATTTTTCATATGCCAATACTTTTAGAAATCCTCAAAAGAAAAAGTCTGGTTTTAACTCCCCATGCCAAAGAGTTTGTAGCCCTTTTAAGACAAACAGCAATAGCAGATATATCTGTAGAAGTTTTGCAGAAAAATCGTTTTGAATATGTAGAAAAATTTTGTTCTCTATTTCCAAATGTAACACTGCTTTTAAAAGGTGCAAATGTAATATTGGCAAAATATGATCAATTTTACATAAATCCACATGGTACATCAGCTTTGGCAAAGGGTGGGACAGGAGATGTTCTTAGCGGTTTAGTTGGCGCTCTTTTGGCGCAAGGATATGCGCCTTTAGAGGCTGCAAAAAATGCCTCTTTGGTGCATACAAAACTGGCACTTAATTATAAAGGTGCTGATTTTTCACTTACTCCTCATGACTTGATTGAAGGGCTGAGCAATCTATAAGATTGCTTATGCTATAAAACATTTTGTTTAAACGAAAAATGAGCACCTGTGTTTTGTGCCATATAAAAGCACGGTGCAAGAAAATCACTCAATGGTTTTTTGTAAAAGCTTGCTTTTTGCGAGGCAGAAAAATTCTTGCAGTTAGGCAAGAAATCTATTAAATATTAGGAACTTTAACATGCATAAATTAAAAATTGGAAAATATGAATTAAACTCCCGCTTGATTGTTGGAAGTGGAAAATATGTTGATTTCCAAACTACTAAAGACGCAACACTTGCAAGTGGAAGCGAACTTATTACGGTTGCTGTTCGCCGTTTAAATATTACTGACCCGGATAAAGAGAATCTTCGTAATACTTTTGCCGGAACAAACGTAAACTTTTTGCCAAATTCTGCCGGATGTACTACTGCCGAAGAAGCTATTACGACATTTAGACTTACTCGTGAAGCTACAGGAATAGATCTTATCAAGCTCGAAGTCATCGGTGATACTCAAAAAACTCTTTATCCTGATGTTTTAGAGACAATCAAAGCATGTGAAGTTTTGGCTCGTGATGGTTTTACAATTATGGCTTACACTTCTGACGACCCGATAATGGCTAAAAGACTTGAAGATGCAGGCGCACATGCAATCATGCCTCTTGCTGCTCCAATAGGAAGTGGTTTGGGCATCCAAAACCCATATAATATAGTTTTCATCCGCGAGACTGTAAATGTTCCTGTAATCGTAGATGCTGGAATAGGGTGTGCGAGTGATGCAGCATATGCTATGGAATTAGGGGCTGATGGCGTTTTAACTAATACAGCAATTGCTCAGGCTCAAAATCCGATGTTTATGGCAGAAGCTATGAAGCATGCAGTTATTGCGGGACGTTTGAGTTATTTAAGTGGGCGAATTCCAAAAAGACCTTATGCAACTGCATCTTCTCCGATTGATGGGATGATACAGTTTTAATTGTCCGTAAAAAGGAGTACGTCTCTTTTACTTCGCTTTCGCCGCTGAGATGACTGAAGTTAAACTCCTTTGGAGTTAGAATTCAATGGTCCGAAAAAGGAACTTACCTCACTTATACTATAGCAGTAGCGGAGTAGGTATTTCACATTCTTTCATTTAGTGAAAGAACTGTGTCAGGCTTAAACCTAGAAGTGACAGGTTTTATGTCGGCTGAAGAAGTGTTATTTTGAACATTACACTATTTTTCATTATCATTATCGTAATGATTTACAAACTCATCTGCTAAGTACTGAACACTTTCTAAAACATCATAATGAATATCTTGAGTTTGTATAAAATCTGATGCACTGTAAGTTAGAGCAAAAGTTTCAGTTTTTTGGTTTCTTTTTGTAACTGTATCTTCACCAACATGTAATCTTGTATAAAGATAGTAATTCGGTTTAGTTTCAAGAATCTCTACTGTCACTCTCAAGGTTGGGCAATCTCTTTTATTTGCTTGGAGTTTAGTCTCTTTCATCGCGCCTACTAGTATTATTTCTATGTTTTGCATATCTTCATCGTTTAATAATGTTGTTTCACTTCTGACTGAGGTATTTACACATTTTAAGTTTGTAAGAGTATACGGACCTCTTGCATAAAGAGAGTTGTTCAAAGCGGCTATTGTTAAAAAAAATATAAGTATTTTTAAAAAAGCTTTTGATGATTTATTGTATTCTAGTAGCACATCTCTCATTTTTTAAACGCTTTTTGCATACTATCTAGCAAGAGCAAAAAATCATTTTTTTTCAGATAGCCAACATTTTCATAAAACTTTTTATTTTGTCTTGGGTCTATGAAAAAGATAGTGGGAGTTCTTTTAGCGACGTATTTTGCTGGAAAATTGTCTCTGTCATACTTTGAATCAACTATAACCGGCACAACATCTAAGAGCTCCTTTTTCACATCTTTAGTATCTAAAGTACTTCGCTCCAGCTTTTTGCACCAAGGGCAATCATCAGTTACTATAACAAGCATCAAAGGCTTGTTTGTTTGTTCGGCCTCAGCAAAAGCACTCTTATAATTTCTTGAAAAATTCACTTTGGAGGCAAAGTCATCAATGTTTGCTCCAAAAAGTGAAAAAGACAAAATAAATATCATCAAGATTATTTTTATATACATGTAACCAATCCTTGTAATAAGGAGCTGATTATATCATATTTGTAATTTTCTACTCTTATATTTTTAACGACTTGAAAAATTCCATCTCGTACTTACTTATGATTCTTAACATATTTGTAGAACCGACAACCCCATAAGGGTCTCCCGCTGTTAGTATGTAGGTACTGTCTATGTCCAATACCCCACGGTGAAGGCCTTGGCTAATTAGCTCCTGCATAATAGTTCCAGGACTTTTATAAGTTACAGAAAATGCCGGAACAACGCCCCAAACAATAGTTAAAGATTGGGCTATTTGTTCGTTGTGTGTAACCGCGTATATTGGCTGTTCCGGTCGGTAGCGAGCTATTTTTTTTGCTGAATTACCTGAAGAGGTAATGGTTAAAATTCCTGCTGTATCCAAGGCATGGCAAAGACGAACTGCGGATTCGTTGATTTTATCTGCTTTATCATGCATTTCAAATATTGATAGTTTATTATAAGGGTAATGCCCTTCTATGGCTTTTATAGTGTTTACCATGGTTTGGACTACTAAGACAGGGTTATGTCCCATAGCACTCTCTTCTGAGAGCATAACAGCATCTGTTCCATCTAAAACTGCATTGGCAACATCACTTATTTCGGCACGGGTTGCCGTATCATTTTTGGTCATTGAAAGTAACATTTGGGTTGCAGTAATAACTGGCTTACTTAAATCGTTTGCCTTTTTTATCAACATTTTTTGAACATTTGGAACATCATAGTAAGGTATCTCTATCCCCAAGTCTCCACGGGCTACCATAATCCCATCGCTTTCTTTGAGTATCTCATCAATATTATAAACAGCATCAAATTTTTCTATTTTTGCAAATAACTGAGTTGTTCCCCCATTTTCTTCTATGATTGCGCGAGCATTTCTCATATCTTTTGCATTTTGAACAAAAGAGATTGCCATAAAATCCACATTATTTTTTATACCCCAAAGCATATCCATTTTGTCTTTTGGAGTTAAAATGTCGATTCCAATTTCTGTATTTGGAAAGTTTACACCCTTTTTTGAACTTAGTATTCCATCATTTTCGATGATGACTTTGATATATTTATCAGAGGTCTCAATAACTCTTGATCGGATTATCCCATCGTAAAGATATATGAATTCCCCAACACAGAGTTTATCTAAAATAGATTTTTGGTTAAGAGTTAAACGGTAATGAGCATCTCCTACTTTAAAGCCAACAATATCATCTTTTACAAATTCTAAGATATCATTAACTCTGAGTATAAAATCTTCTTTAAGCACACCAATTCGAATTTTTGGACCGCTTATATCTTGTAAAATACCTGTGATTAAGCCCGTATTTTTAATGGCTATTCTTATTCTTTTAAGAACCTCTGAATGGTATTCATGGGTACCATGACTAAAGTTTAAACGAAACACATTTACACCAGCATATATTAATGCTTCTATTTTTTCCTGTGAATCAGAAGCCGGTCCTATTGTCGCTAAAATTTTTGTTCGTTTTTTCATTTTATATCCAGATTGAGATGATTTGTTTTATTATACATTGAAATTATTACGTGAGTGAAATAAACTGTTCAAGAATTAAGCTCTTGTAAAAGCCAATCCCATTTTCCAAACCCGCTGGCTGTATTAATGTGTCCAGCATCTTTTAACACTTTCATTTTTATATCTAAAGACGCCTGTAAAGACTTTGCCTCATCCAAGCTCATATATGGGTCATTTGTTGAAGCTATAAGTAAGAGTTCTTTGGCATGTAAATTTTTTGGAACTTGTACTGGGAAAAAGCTTTCAAGTTCTTTGACCTTACAGTCTAGACTTGGAGGTGCCACAAGGTAGAGTTTTGTAACTTGTTTTATATCTTTATCATGACAAAGATGAAACCAAAGTATATTGGCAAGAGAATGACAGATAACTATGTCTGGGTTGAAATCTTGTAAATGTTTTTTTAACTCCACCTTCCATATATTTAGGTTTGGAAAATCTTTATTTGAAAGTTGTGGAAAGCTGAGCGTTCCATATTCTTTCGCCAACTCACCAGCTAACCAACTTTGCCAATGAGGAAAGTCACTTCCTCCCCATCCATGAAGCAACATGATTTTTTTATTCATAAAGCAACCAGTTTTTCTAAGATTATAAAAGCTTTTGTCAAGTAGAACTCAAAGAAAATTCTTAGAAGGAAATGTTGATAATATACTAATAAATGTTATTACTACAATAATAGCAATAACAATATAAACCCATACAACCCATTGATTATAACCACCGACATTTTGCATAGCCTCTATCCGTTTATCTTCTTCATTTACGCTTGCTTCAATCTCAAGGAGTTTGGATTTATAGCCTTTGTATACGAAGTACGTTGAATAGCCACCTGCTAAAATCATAAGTATTAAGCTAGCAAGCGGAATTTCCCCTGTGGCTACAGATACTATAAATAAGAGTAGTGAAGGGATATATTGCTTTCTATAAAGTAAGTATAAAAACCCACCAGAAAATGCCCACCAACTCCAGTTCCATTTTAATGTATCAACACCATTTATATTAAATTTAGAAAAAGAATCTCGATACCAAGATTCTTTTTCAGGTTTGGCTATAAATGCTGCAATCATTTTGTCATTGTAATCTGAGTTTTGTTCATTTTGCATTTTCAAAAAACTCCTAGTGTTTTTTAATAATGTATCATAACACTTAAATTTGCTTTGTGCAAGTATTTTAGTTTTTTAAGTATAATTTTGTAAATATATAAATTAGGAAATATTATGTTAGATGCAACTCAGAGAAAAAATATTAAGCACGGATTAAGTGTTGCAATCGTTTTAAAACAAGACCAGCAGAGTGGATTGCTGACAGATGGAATTGTGAGAGATATTTTAACGTCTTCACCAAAGCATCCACACGGGATTAAGGTTCGTCTAATGAGCGGTGAGGTTGGACGTGTAAAAGAGATATATTAAAAATCTTAAATGTGCACAATTTGGGTTAATCTAATAATATTTATTGATATAATGACGAAAATTATTATAAGTTGGTTTTTATATGCTCAAAAATTTGATGACTATATTCAGTTTAATCATTATTATCATTATCGCAATTTTATTTTATTTAAAATTTGAGGTTAAAGAGCAAAAACTGGATTATATTTTAGATCAATCTACACGGGCTTTAGAAAAAAATCTTAAAAATGAGAAAATGAACGCATTGGAGATAGCACTAGTTTTGTCTAAAAACGAAGCTTTAGTGAATGCTTTAGAAAATGATGATGAAGATTTGGGATATAAAATTCTTGCTGATATTATGGAAAGTTTGAAACAAAATGTGCACAGAACAATCAGAACACAGATGATTACAAGCGACTTAGATATATTTGCAAGGAGTTGGGATGATGTGTATGCAGGAATCTCTCTGGCGGAGTACAGAACTGACCTTCATTATTTTAAAACACATACAACTCCTCGTTCATCAATAGAAGTCGGCAGAAGACTAGGCATAAAAGCAACTGTGCCAATTTATAAAGGAGAGATTTTACTAGGGTTTGTAGAAGTATTAGATTTTTTTGATAATATTACTGATTACTTTCGTGCACAAGGGATGGACTTATATGTATTATTGGATGAAGAATATTTTAATACTGCCACATTAATGCGAGAGAACTTGACCATAGATAATTATATAGTTGCAAATATTAACTATAATACAAGTCATATAAAAGTACTTGAGAATATAGATTTTAAACACTTGCAAGCAAATCGAATTGTATCTTCTGAGAATAGATATATATTTTATGAAGATATGCATGACGGAGCAGGCAAGACTATCGGCTCGTTTGTTTTTGTAATGCCAGATAGATATTTAGACTACTTTCGTGGCACGGAGGATGATATATCTTTTTTTATTAATGTAACAAGACGAGATTTATATGCTGTGCAAAAGCGTCAACAGCTTAATCATAAATATGAGAAAGAGAATGCAGCTGAGTTGTTGTATTTAAAAGATATAATTCAAAAAGAAGATAGTGATGATTTTTTAGAAATAGCATATAAAAAGCTAGATAAGTATTCAAAAGATGAACTTATTAAAATTATGTTGGAAAATAGAAGTGTTAAAAAAATTGATGGAAAAATAAAATGAGAATATTGTTACTTGAAGATGAATACATACTGCGAATAAGTATTCAAGAATTTTTAGAAGATATTGGGTATAAGGTTGACTGTTTTATGGACGGGGAGGTTGCATACCATGCAGTATTTGATAAATCATATGACATTTTACTTTTAGATGTAAATGTTCCAACTCTATCGGGCTTTGAACTTTTAAAAAGCATACGACAAGACGGCATAAAAACACCAGCAATATTTTTAACGTCTATGACTGATATGCAAAATATGAAAAAAGGGTATGAAACGGGTTGTTGTGATTATATACGAAAACCTTTCGATTTAGAAGAGCTGGAAATAAGGCTAAATCAGGTAGTTAAAAGTTTTTATTTTAATGATAATGATAATGATTTTGTAGATTTAGGAAAATTTGCAAAATATAATGTAACTAAATCTAGATTAACAGTAGAAGGTAAAGAAGTACTCCTTAGAAAAACTGAAAAAGAGATTTTAGAATTATTGATAAAAAACAAGGATATTGTTGTCTCAGTTGAGATGTTTCAAAACGAAATTTGGGGTGAATATGTTGAACCTGCAACTGTGAGAGTACAATTAAAGAATCTTCGTCAGAAACTTCCGGCTGGGATTATACAAAACCGTAGAGGACTAGGGTACATCATTGAACGATAATAGATATGCAATAAAGAATGCTTTAACATATACCACACTGGTATCAATCATACTATTAATTCCACTTTTTTTTTATTTTGTATATATGAGAAATATTTATTCCATTCAAAATGAGTTATTTTTAAAAGATAAAGCGTGTCTTATTATAAAATCGATGCAAGATTTTAATCAAAATGAAGACTACTTTGAGTATCCAAGATTTAAAGCATTTGAATCAGGTATATATGATAAAAGTTTTAAGCCAATATTCTCTCTAATTGATGGCAACCTAAATTGTTTTAAAGAAGGCTATCACCTAGATGGTCATGATGCGTATCTCATTACAAAACTACCAAAAGGTGTGTACTTTAATGCAGATTATTTAATCATTAAAAATAAAGTTTCTTTTGCCGTTGTATATAATAAGGTTATGCTCATCTTATTTTCGGTTGTGATATTGATTCTCCTGTTTAGCATTTTCTTTTTAAATCGTTTTGCTTTACCATTTAAAAGAATTAATGAACAATTAGATAATTTCATTAAAGACTCTATTCATGAAATAAATACACCTTTATCCATTATTAATGTCAATATTGATTTATACAATCGCAAAAATCCACAAAACAAATACATGCAAAGAGTCAAAGCGGCATCTAAAGTATTGTCTAATATCTATAACGATATGGACTATCTTATAAAACATGACAGGCTCGAGTATGAAAGAGAACCAATTAACTTGACAGAATTTGTAAACGAGAGAATAGAATATTTTTCAGAAGTAGCTTTAATGAAAAATATCAAAATAATAAGTGAAATTGAAGAAGGTATAACAATCCTGATGAATCCCAAGCAGTTAAGAAGAGTTGTAGATAATAATATCTCTAATGCTATAAAATACTCATATGAAGAGGGAAGCGTAAGTATATCATTGTATTTAAAGTTAGGACTGTGTTATTTGAGTTTTAAGGATAGTGGCGTTGGCATTGAAAACATAGATCAAATATTTCAAAGATACTATAGAGAAGATACTCTCCAAGGTGGCTTTGGAATAGGGCTAAATATTGTAAATTCAATCATTAAAGAGTATGAGATAAAATTAGAAATTGAATCAGAGCTAAAAAAGGGAAGTACTTTTATATATATATTTCCACATAATATACTTTTATAAGTTACATATAAGAAAATCTGCAATAAATATCATACTATTTTACATATATTTTACACTTTATAGTTAAACTACTTCTCTATATTAAATAGGAGGATGGAAGGATGAAAAAAAGCATAGTATTATCATTACTTGTTGGAGTCTCAATTTTTGCTGCTAATTATAGCGGTGTTGTTGAAAACCCAGATGCAAGTGCGATAATCAAAAAAGATTTATTAGCCCCTGCAAAAGCATATAAAATGCCTGCTGGATGTATAACAACTAACGCTGATGCGATAGCTAGAGGTGCTTTTATTTTTCATAACTTAAATGGGAAGAAAGCGAAAAAAAATCCGCCTAAGGGCTTAAGCAGAAAAAATGCCAAGGGTAAATCGAAGCAATATGGTAACTGCGTAGCTTGTCACAATATAGAAGGTGCAAGAGGTGCTGGTAATATTGGACCTGATTTAACTGACTTTAAACACAACTATATTGATAGTGGTGCTAGAACTAATCAGTTTGTATTTCAACAAATCGCTGATTCTCGTATAGAGAATCCAAATACAGAAATGACGATTAACTTAACAACAAAGTTATTTAATGAAAGAGAAATATGTGATATAACATCATATGTTGTATCTCCAAAATAAAAAAAGGAAATTAAATTATGCAAAGAAGAGATTTTTTTAAAAAGCTAGGTACAGTTGCTGCTATAAGTGCTGTAGCTCCTATGATGAGTTTTGCAGCTGATAAAAAGCCAACAGGACCTAATGAGTTTTCATATAAGAAGGCAATAGCAGCTATTACTGGCGGTAAAGAGCTTAAGCCATCTTCAAAGATTACAATGAAAGCACCGGAAATCGCTGAAAATGGAGCTGTTGTGCCTGTGTCTGTAACTGTTGATTCTCCAATGACTGCTAATGATTATGTAAAAACGATACATATTTTTGCTACTAAGAATAGTAATGTACGTTGTTTAGCCGCTCATTTAACTCCGGCAAATGGTGCAGCTATGTTAGCGACTCGTGTAAAATTAGGTGGAACTCAAGATGTTGCAACTATCGTTGAGATGAGCGATGGAACATTTTTGACTGCTAGTCAAAATGTCAAAGTAACTATTGGCGGTTGTGGCTGATACCTTGCTTGATTTAAATATCAATTGACAAAAGAATTCTGCCTCATAAGAGGTAAGTTTTCAGAAACAATCATTGAGTGATTTGTTAGCATCGGGCTTTAATCCAAAGTGCCACATAGGCAAGTATAATCAGTCTGTGTTTTTACTCAGATTAGTATTAAAATGACAATTAAGGATAAAAAAAATGAAAAAAAGAAAATCGTTAATCAAAATTAAACCTAGAAAATATAAAGATGGTGACGTTGTAAAGGTTAGCTTTATGGTTATGCATCCGATGGAAACTGGTCAGCGTAAAGATAAAAAAACTGGGAAAATAATTCCTGCAGATTATATCAATAATGTTAAATTTGATTATAATGGAAATGTTATTACTACTATGAATGTATGGGAGTCATTGTCTGCTAATCCAGTCTTTACTATACCTATGAAAATAAATGGTGCTGGCAAATTAACAGTTACATTTACTGGTAATACTGGTGAAGTGAACGAAACTAGCAAAAAGATTAAACCAAAAGGATAATCAATGAAAAGAGGGATAAAAATAGCACTGTCTTTAGTCATGCTTTCATCCATATCTTTTGGTGGAGAACAATTTGCTATGAGTGATGCGGATCGTGCCATGTATGCCGAGATGCTAGAAAACAATCCAGCAGATATTATGGTTGCAAGTGGTGAAGAACGACTCGACGAATTAGGTGGTGATGCAGGATTGGCTAAATTTCTTGGTGTAAGTGAAAAAGATTTGCCAAAGTATATTGCTGGTTTTCCTCGCTATATAGATAAAATTGGTATGGTTGTAGGACTTGGTCAGGTTCTTCAGGCAATGATGGCTGATCATAAAAGCAAAGTATTGAAACTGAAAAGTTCAGATATGAAAGATATGTTGGCTTATGTCAAATCAATAGCTAACGATGAGAAAATCAATATTGATGTTAATGCAAATAAACACATGAAAGATGCTTATGCTCTTGGTAAAATAACTTTTGAAACCAAAAGAGGCGGTAGAGGTTTGTCATGTCTTAGTTGTCATAGTGCTGCAATAGTAGGTAGAGTTTTAAGAACTCAGCCACTGCCAGACCTAGGTACGGCTAAAACAGGTGCAACTTGGCCGGCATACAGAATGACTAAATCAAATTTAACAACACTTCAAGGACGTATGCAAGGATGTATGAAGAATGCTCTTTTAGCAGTTATTCCACTCGGTTCTCATGATATGGTTGCTTTAGAAGTTTATGTTACAAATAAAGCTAAGGGTAAAGTTATGGCAATACCTGGCTTGAAAAGATAAGGGTGGTATATGGAAATTTCTAGAAGAGACTTTATGCATATAGCAGCAATTTTTGGACTTGGTGCTACAACAAATGGCATGGCAAGTTCAAAAACACCTGCAGAAATTACGCTTAAAGATATATATGAATTTAAGGCAAAAGGTAATTTTACATTACTGCACATGTGTGATATTCATGCTCACATAAAACCACTATACTGGAGAGAGCCGTCTACTTTAATCTCAGCTCCAAACCTTGTGGGAACACCGGGTTTTTTATGTGGTGAATCTTTTGCGAAGCATTATGGACTTGAGCCAAGCTCCTTAGATGCTTATTTTGACACTTATATGGACTTTGATACATTAGCTAAGAAGTTTGGAAAAATGGGCGGTATTGCTCATATAAAAACTTATTTAGACCAAGTACGAAAAGAAAGAGGTAAAGAAAATACACTTTTCCTTGATTCTGGAGATACTTGGCAAGGTACAGGTGTTGCATTAAAAACTAACGGTGAAGCTATTGTTAAAGCTCAAAACTATCTTGGTGTTGAGGTAATGGTAGGTCACTGGGAATTTACTTACGGTAAAGAAAGAGTTAGAGAACTGATAGGAATGCTCGATGCTAAGTTTATTTCTCAAAATGTAATTGGGGATGATTCATTCGCTGATGATTATGAAGAGCTTATTTTTGAACCATATACGATTGAAGAACGTGGCGGCGCTAAAATAGGTGTTATCGGTCAATCTTTTCCTTTTACGTCAACTGCGAATCCTAAAGAATTTACAGAAGGTTGGAGCTTTGGTCTTAGACTAGATACGCTTCAAACATATGTAGATGAGTTGAAAAATAAGCATAAAGTTGATTGTGTGGTAGTTCTTTCTCATGATGGTTTTAGTGTTGATCAAGAGGTGGCTCGTAAAGTTCATGGAATAGATTTTATTTTAAGTGGACACACGCATGACCCTTCACCTCAACCTATCGTAATTGATGGAACTGTTATCGTTATTGCTGGTAGTCATGGTAAATATATCGGACGTTTAGATATTGATGCAAAAGATGGAAAAGTGCATGGTTATGAGTATAAACTAGTTCCTATTGCTTCAAACATGATTCCGGCAGATCCTGCAGGTGTTAAATTGGTAGATGAACTTTATGCTCCATTTACAAAAGAGTTTAACGAAGTGCTAGGTAAAACAAAGGGCATGCTTTATAAACGAGATACTTTTTTCTCAACGTTTGATCAGTTGATTAATGATGCTATATTGGATGAAATGAAGTGTGATATATCATTTACTCCAGGGTATAGATGGGGAACAACGGTTTTAGCCGGTGAAAATATTTTAATGGATAATGTATATGAGATGTGTGGTATTACTTATCCGAATGTTTACACATTTGAATTACAAGGTCATGAAATCGCAAAGATTTTAGAAGATATTGCGGATAATGTATTTAATGCAAATCCACTTTATCAGCAAGGTGGTGATATGAGCCGTCTTGGTGGTGTTACTTACAGCATTGCAGTTGCAAATAAAGCTGGGCATAGAATTTCCAAATTAATGATTGGCGGTAAGCCAATTAAGTTAGATAAAACTTACATAGTTTCATCTTGGGGTGGGAATTTACAAAATGCCGGTAACAACATTCAAAAAGATAAAATAAGACCTGTTTATGATGTAACAAGGGATTATATTAAAAAACAAAAAGTTGTTGATGTAAGTAACAAAGGGAATGTTACTTTACTCGATTATGATTGTGGCTGTCCTGTAAAGGGCTCAAGAAGCTGCTAGGTAGTATAGTATACAATAAAGGGGAATAGATGAAGTTAGTAAAAATAAGCGCTGTAACTGCGATGGTATGTTTGCTCGGTGTTTCAGCAAATGCTGCTGATACAAAACCAAAAAGACAACTTAAAAACAATATGATGGTAAAAACTAATGTTTTACCAAGTAGCGTTGATAGTTTCTCAAAGGCGTTTAGCGAGGGTGTATTTTACGGCAGATTGAGAACGAACATGTTTAAGTGGGACTACAAAGATGTTGATAAAGACAATAAAGCTTTTGGCGTCGGTGGTAGCATGACGTATAAGACTGCGCCTTTTAAAGGTTTTAGTGCAACAGCTGGACTTTACTATACAAATAATCCAGTTCCCGGTCTTCGTGATGATAATGTGGATGTAGGCAACGTAAAAGCCGGTAAAGATACATTTAGTCGTAAGAGTGTAAGAGATAATGGGGACTGGTCATTGAGCACTCTTGCAGAGGCTTACTTACAATACGATTATTCAAAATCAAATGTTAAAATTGGTCGTCAAATCTTTGAGAGTTTTTTAACTAAATCAAATGATACAAAAATGATTCCAAATACATTTGAGGGATATACAGTTGCATTTAAAGAAATTGCAAAAACTAGAATCCGTGGAGCATACTTTTATGGACAAAAATTACGTGATCATGCAACATTTCATGATGTAATTACATTTAAAGATGCAGCAGGAGACAGTTGGGCAAATAATGATGACTCAGCTATACACAAAGGGCTAACACATGCTAATTTTGCTGCAGCAGGCAAAGATACTGATCATGCGCTAATTCTTGCAGATGTTAGAAACAAATCTATAAAAAATCTTCAAATTGATGTTACTTATGCCGCAGTTCCCGATGTTGTTTCTTCTTTAACAGCTGAAGTAAACTATAAAATAGGTTTACCAGGCGGTTTTTCTCTTGCTCCAGGTGTTCGTTATATGACACAGATGGATGATGGCGGTGGAAAAATCGGTGGTGCTTCTTTAAAAGGTAAATTAGCAGGGCTAAGTGGTAATCAACTAGGTTATAAAGATGCTAAGAGCCTAGACAGTTCCCTTGCTATGGCTCGTTTAGTACTTAAAAAGGGACCGCTAAAATTTAAGGTTGCTTACTCTGCTGTTGCTGATGAAGCGGATATCGTAGCTCCATGGAGAGGTTTTCCAACTGGCGGATATACTCGTGCTATGGCTCAGTATAACTGGTATTCAAATACAAAAACTACAGCTGCTGAAGTACATTATGACTTTGGTAAAGCTAAATTAATTCCTGGTTTTAGTGCTATGGTTCGTTATGCTATGCAGGATTTTGATGAAGCTAAACAAGCTGCCGGTGTTCAAGCTGATAGCAATATAATTCATATGGACTTTCGTAAGAATTTTACAAGCGGTTTATATGCAAAAATTCGTGTAGGTTTAGTAAGTGCTGATAGCCGTGTTGGAAGTACAGACAAAGATTCATACAACGAATATCGTTTTGAATTAAACTACTTATTTTAATAAATGATTATTGTGAGAATACTTTGGACGCTGCTCTTAGCAGCATCGCAAATCTTAGCTTTTGAATATGACTTGACCCTTTCAAAAGTTAACGATAGCACTTACTGCTTTTTTGGTAAGCCCGAAGCTATGAATACTCACAATAATGGTAACATGTCCAACTCCTGTTTTGTCAATATGGGGACAAGCTATCTTGTCATAGATAGCGGTCCTACATATTTCTATGCAAAACAAGCATACCAAACCATCAAAAAAATCAAAGACTTACCAATTTCTTATGTAATTAATACCCATACACATGATGATCACTGGCTAGGTAATAGCTATTATAAAGAACTAGGCATAAGTATCATTGGCTCAAAAGAATTTAAAAATGAAGCAAAACTTGAAATGACAAGAATGCAAAAAAACATAAGTAAAGAGGCCTATGCTAAGACAAAACAAATTTTTCCAAATATCTTTGTAGATAAGGAAAAGATTTTAAATCTAGAGGGTACAAAAGTATATATAAAAAGTGTAAATAAAAAAGCTCACACAAATAGTGATCTTTTCATTTACATACCAGAGTATTCAACTATTTTTGCTGGAGATTTAGTTTTTAATGAAAGACTTCCCTCCCTTCGTGATGGTAATATAGATAATTGGATAGAAGTACTTAAAAGTATCAGATTCATGGATGTTAAATATATCATCGGTGGGCATGGCGATAAAGTAAGTAAAAATTCGCTTGACATGACTTACAAATATTTGAGCGAATTAAAAGAGAAACTTACACAAGCTTTAGAAAATGGAGAGGACCTTGAAAATGCAGTTAACAACATAAAAATGAAAGATTTCAAAGATTTTAAAATGTATGATACTCTACAAAGACAAAATGTAGAAACAGCATATAGAACACTGGAGTGGGAGCTATGATGAAAACTGCTATTTTGATATTGTTATCGACACTATCACTTTTTGCACTTGAGTGGAACACATATGCCTCCGCATTAAAAGAGCAAAAAAAAACAAATAAATTGATTATGATAGCTGTAGCGAGTGCAGACTGTCATTATTGTAAAAATATGGATAAAGAAGTATTCCAAAATAAAGAGATGATAAAATGGTTAGAAAACAGATTTATACCAGTAAAGTTGATTCTAGGCTCTGATAAGTTACCTCTGGGCATAAAAGTAGTAATAACACCAACATTTTATTTTATAGACAAGCACGAAAAAATTGTAAAAAAAGTGGCAGGGTCTTGGAATATAGAAGATTTTAAATTTATAACGGAGAAGTTAAAATGATTAAATATATTATTATACTCGTAATGATGGGTACTTTCGTATTTGGAGAAACTGTATTTTCAGAACCAAAACCCTCTTTTGATAATCAGCGTAAGATTATTTTTTCTATAAACGATGGAAGTGATGATCAAATAAATCATGTCTTAAGCACTGCTAACAATGTTCTCAAATATTATGGACCGGAAAATGTTCATATGAGAATTGTTGCGTACTATCATGGTATAAGAGCTTTACTAAAGGTAAATAAAAAAATTGCTGTTCGTGTTGATGCCCTTATGCAATATGATGTTGAGTTTGTGGCTTGTGGAAATTCTATGAGAACAAAGGACATAAAAAAAGAAGAACTTATTGATGGAACGGAGATTGTAACAGCTGGTGTAGTTGAAGTAATAGAAAGAACAAAGGATGGATGGGTAGATATAGTTCCATAGTTCATAATCAAAGGAAATAAATAGATGAAGAAAGTAGTTTTTTTAATTATTGCACTTATTAGTACGATTTCATTACATGCATTAGGTGATTTACATATTTTTGATGTAAACAATAAAGATGGAGCGATAACTCCAAGTAAAATAGAAGAGGCTTTTGTGAAACATGGTTTTACTATTGGACTAAATAATGAAATGAATACCCCATTTAAAAAACAGTTTAAAGAAACCGCATTTAAAGTCTATTCTCTACTCACGGTTTATCATACAAAGTTGGCTCGTGTGCTTATTAAAAAATATTCTCATGCCGGGGTATTTACGCCTATGGGCATAGGGATTTACCAGGGCTTAAATGAAAATACTTTACATGTGTCAGTTTTAACTTCAGACGCTCAGGCAAAGATTCTTGGGGTAGAAGACAAAAAGATATTAAAAGATATAGAAGCTGAAGTTTTAAAAGCAATTAAAATTGCTTTACCAAATGCGAAACATAGATATAGTGAAGATAGTTTAAAAGAACATAGAAACCTTATCACTGTATATGAGCTTAAGCTTGGTAATGAAGAATGGCCAGATGTAAAAGAGCAAGTTGAAATGAATTTAGAAGCAGGTTTTGATCCTTTTGGATTTGTTATGCCCGGATTTCTGGATTTAAATGAAGTCTTAACTCAAGAAGAAACTGTTCCTAGCTCATTTGATTTTTATGACACATATTCAATTTGTAAGTTAAAGGTTATCTACACTGTATCAAAAACAAGACCTGAAGCTGCTGCATTTGCACCATGTACTACGATGGTATACAAGAAAAAAGGTGAAAATAAAATAGTTGTTGGATTTCCAGCTGTATATAACTGGATGAGTAGTGCAAAAGTTCAAGACAAAGAAGCAAATGATGTTTTAATGAAAGCTCAGAAAAACTTTGAGTCTATTTTAAAAGATATAACGGAGTAAGCATGAAAATATTTATATTGATTTTAGTAATTTTAGGGTATTTACAGGCTGATGTTGTTAAAAAAGTAGTTTTTGATGTGACAATAGGAGATATAAAAGGCTTTAAATTAAAGGTTCTCTCAGGAATTATACATCAAATTAATTACTATGAAGGGAATCTTGAAGAACTGCAAGTTGCAGCTGTAATACATGGAAACGCTTATAAGTTTTTTATTAAGGATATACAGGCATCTAATTTTTATAATGAGATAGCGCTGGTTAAATCACAACGTGAATTAAGAAAGCGAATTGGTGCCATGTCTAGCCTTTATAATGTTGAATTTATAATGTGTGCAGCAGGTATGAAAAATTTAAAAATAGATAAAGCAAATATATATAATTTTGTAAAATTTATTCCAAATGCAGCAATAGGCTTAATAGACAAGCAAAATGAAGGGTTTGCATATATACCAATTAACTAAGTGCTCGTGTAAGCTTTCTACTCTCAATTTTCATAATAAAGAAATTATGAACTGCGTAATTGACGTCATCTATAAAATTTTGTATTAATTCTCTCTCGACAATGCCTTTATGGCATTGATGTTCATTAATTGTTAAAATATTTTCATCTTAACTCTTTATTTATTTAAGCAGATATTATATACAACGATACAAATGTCTTTTAGTTTTTCTTTTAAACTTGCCATCGAAGTCATGGATGGCAAATGTAAAGAATTGATTTTATTGCATCTGAAAAAGGGAGAAAATGATTTCAGTTAAGTGCCTTCATCAAGTGCAAGTATTGTTCCTCTCAAGTTTTATGAGTTTAATCATGTCCCCTCTTTATAAACATTCAAGTCTAACATATTTTCCATACCAAATTCTTGATAAACATTAAAAGTTATTTGCTCTAATTTGTCGTTATATTGAGTAATATATTCACCAATACCCATATTGTCAATTACTGTACGAAACTTACGTTTTCCAGCTGGCATATCAACTAACACAATAATAGCATCTGCTACATTTTGAGGTTTTTGCTCTAGGTTTGATGATAAAGTTTCTCCAAAGTTTACAAATGACTCTTTTGCTATTTTAGAAAAATCTCCATAACTTTTATCTCTTTCTAAATCACTTGGAATAACCAGCCTTTCAAAAAAAGTTGTAGGGAAAGGACCAGGTTCAATAATGCATGAGTCAATACCTAGTCCAGAAAGTTCAACTCTATAGCTCTCGGTCATCGCTTCTACTGCCCACTTAGATGCACTATAAGCTCCCCAAAAAGGGAGTATCATACGACCTATTAAACTAGAAACATGAATTAATAAACCTGAGTTATTATTACGCATATGAGGAAGAACAGCTCTATTCATTCTTTGTACACCAAAGACATTAACATCAAATACTTTTTTCCAATCATCAGGAGTAAATGTCTCTTGCAGGCCATAGGCTCCTACACCTGCATTATTTATAAGTACATCTAGTGTACCAACATTTTTTATAGCTAAGTTAACGCCATTTATGACACTTTGATCGTTTACTAGATCAATCTCTACGACATAGGCACCTTCTTTAGTTAGCTGTAGTGCGATATCTTTATTTTTCCCTTTAATATTTCTCATAGTCGCAACTACTGTATGTCCATTTTTAAGAAGTGTCCTGACCATGAGTTGCCCAAATTCACCACTTGCACCAGTAATAAGTATGTTTTTTGACATCACATCTCCTCAGTATTATAATAAGTAATTTTTGGAACTTCCACAAACGTAGCCCCTAAAGTGTCCATAACACCTGATTGAGTTCTCCATCCTAAATAAGACTCATAATTTTCAACTTTTTCCCACTCTTCAAAAAAAAGAATGTGATTACTGTTTTGTTGTGTATGAATTGAGATACTTATAAATCCCGCATACACTTTAGTTTCTGGTAAATAATCTCTTAACATACCTAATAATTTCTCTTTCTGCCCTGTTTTTATATCAGCTTCTAAAGTTACAATTACACTCATTTTTCAAGCCCTAACTGACTATCAGATGCACATGTAAAGCTCAATAAATCCACAACTAGTAATGTAAATATTTTTTCCATTTCTTTATCTCCTTCATATTGTTTGTAGCATTATGTCAAGATAAAAAAGTTATAACTACTCGTAAGTTGTAGAAAGTACTGTTATTGGTTCAAAATTGATTTTTTTGCATCTCTTTTGGAGTTTTGTCATAAATAGACTTATAAGCTTTGATAAAATGAGAAACATTCTGATAGCCAACTTCAAAAGCACTGTCTGTTACACTAAGTCCTTCATCTAAAAGTTTTTTTGCTTTATGAATTTTTATTTCTATAAGCCATTGCTTGGGAGTCTTTATATATTTTTGTTTAAATTCTCGGTTGAAGGTTGAGAGACTTCTTCCACTCAAACTTGCGAAGTCAGAGATACTTAGATTTTTGTCATAATGCTCTAGCATCAATTGCTCAATATTCCGTCTTTGTTTACCGATTTCTGATGCAAATAAAGTTTCTTTAAATTGAGTATCTACAACTAAATGTAGAAATTCTAAAAGCTTTATTTCTAAGAGGGAGCTGTTATTAAAGTTTCTGAAGTCCATTTGTCTAATATTATTAAAGTAGTGTTTTACATTGTCTGTAGTTGTTAATTTGCAAATAGTATTTTTATTTGTATTATTCGTATGAAAGCCATCCAAAAACTTCTCCACAATTTCATGATTAAAAAAAAGTATAAAAACTTCTAGACCATTATTTTTTGTAATAAAATCAGAAATCAGATAACTATCACGAGGCATAAAAAGCATTTCACCATTGCTTATAGTTATTTCATCTCCATCATAAGTATTAACTTGAACTTTACCATAAACAACATAAACTATGGAGTGCGATACAATCAACTTTTCAATATTAATTAAGTCTTCACTTAGTTTTTTATGAAGAATACAATTGTCCTCATCAAACAATATTTTGCTAACACTCTCAAGATCATATAAAGCTTTTGGTAATATAAAAGATTTGATTTTTGTTCCTTTAATTTCATCACGATACAAGTCTTCATTCTACGAACACTATAGCGAAAAGACACTGAATATAAGAAAATGTAAATGCTGGAATGACTCCTATCAAGGAGGCAGACTTTTAGTCAATTAATTGGATAAAATAATGAAATAAATTATTATTCATCACTTTAAAGGCTAATATAGGATTTTTAATGGCAGAATTACTAAAAAATGTTTACACAACAGAGTATATACAAAACTTAGCTTCCAAGATAAAACAAAACTATAAAGAATTCGATGAAGAAAATTTTATCAATTGTATTTTTTTCAGCATGTGGAATGATTTGGAGCTAAAAGAGCGTATGAGGCATATTGCTGTAAATCTAAATGAATTTATCCCTTTAGTGTATGCCCAGCAGTTAAATATACTAAAGCTTGTCTCAAACGATTTTTACTCTTATGAGGCGATGTTTTTTCAAGACTTTGTAGAGGTGTTTGGTTTAAATGATTTTGAAAACTCCATGAAAGCGTTAGAGGTATTTACGGTTGAATCCAGTAGTGAATTTGCAATAAGACAATTTATAATCAGTGACGAAGATAAAACAATGGCTCACATGAAAAGTTGGACAAAAAGTGAAAATGAACATCTAAGAAGACTCTCATGTGAAGGATGCCGCCCAAGGCTTCCATGGGCTGTAGCACTTCAAAAATTTAAAAAAAATCCTTCAAAAGTTTTAGAAATCATTGAACTTCTAAAAAATGACACAAGCGAATATGTAAGAAAATCTGTAGCGAACAACTTGAACGACATCTCAAAAGACAACCCGCATTTAGTGTTAGAGTTCGTAAAAACAAATATCGGAATATCAAAAAATCTTGACTGGATTTGTAAGCATGGTTCCCGGACTTTACTTAAATGTGGCGACAAAAATATTTTAGAACTTTTTGGACACAGTAAATCAAAGCACATAAGTCTCATCAATTTTTCTCATGACAAGGCAGTGAAGAGCGGTGAAAATCTTAACTTTTCATTTGAGCTTGAGGCAAAAGAACCCATAGGAAATGTAAGAGTAGAATATGTGATAGACTATCTTAAATCAAATAATACACACAATAGAAAAATTTTTATGATAAGCCAAAATGAGATAAAATCATTGTCCAAAGCTTTTTCTAAAAAACAAAGTTTTAAAGAGTTGAGTACAAGAAGGCATTATTTAGGGAAGCATTATCTATCAATACTCATAAATGGGGAAGAGAAAGTTAAAAGTGAATTTTTACTAAAATAACAGAGGAGATACTATGAAAGCACGTATAAGTATGATTACTTTGGGAGTGAAAGATTTGCAAAAATCTATTGACTTTTATCAAAAGGGGCTTGGATTTCCACGATTTGAGCCTTATGATGATAATGTGGCATTTTTTACTCTTAATGGCACTTGGTTAGGATTGTTCAGTAAGGAAGCTCTTGCTAAAGATGCAAATGTAGCTTTTGAAGAAAGCTCTTTTGGAGGATTTTCACTGGCGCACAACCTTTCAAGCGAAGAAGAAGTTGATGCGGTGTTTAATGAAGCAGTTTTGGCAGGCGCGATACCGACCAAACAACCCCAAAAAGTTTTTTGGGGAGGGTATAGCGGTTATTTTAAAGACCCCGATGGATATTTATGGGAAATAGCTTATAACCCATTTATGTGGGTTGGGCCAAATGATGAAGGCTAATATCGAATATAGAGTGTATGAGAGTAGTTTGTTACTTAGGTGCTCGTTTAAAATTAGCAATCTAGGAGTAGTTTTTAATTTTTAATTATCATACAATTACACTATAAAGTATAGAGAGAAAATATGAAAAAGATAACAAAAGATGATTATATTCAAAGTGTGTATAGGGTTATTTTTTATATTGAGCAAAACTATAACAGAGATTTAACTCTTGATGAATTATCAAAAGTGGCAAGTTTCTCAAAGTATCATTTTCATAGAGTTTTTAAATCTATTGTTGGTGAAAATCTAGGTGATTACATCAGAAGAGTTAGATTACAAAGTACAACTCTGAAATTTAAAACAAATCAAAAAATTACCGAGATTGCATTAAATAGCGGATATGAAACAAATGCCTCTTTTTCAAAAGCTTTTAAAAAACATTTTGGGATGAATCCAAAAGAGTTCTCCCAAAAAGCAAAGACACTCAAAGGAGTAAAGATGTTAGAAGCAAAATTTGTAGAGTTAGAAGCGATTGAAATTTTATATGTCAGAAAGACCGGACCTTACACGAAGTCTTGCGGCGAGGCTTGGGAAGTGCTTATGGGATTTGCGTATAAAAACAAAATAAAATACAAAAAGAATCTTATGGGTAAGGACTCAATGAGGTTTGGTATAGGGCATGACAATCCAAATGTGACAGAGCCCGAGCAGTTAAGATGCGATGCTTGCATTAGTTGGGATGATAAGTCAGTTCGACCTGAAGGGGAAATTCAAAGTAAAACCATAGAAGGCGGTAAATATGCCATGTTTTTACATGTAGGTGCGTATGAAAATTTAAAATCAACTTATGACTTAGTAGGTAACTGGATAGTTGAGAGTGGAGTAGAACTAAGAGATGCACCAATGTTTGAAAAGTATCTAAACAAAGACCCACGAAGAACAAAACCGGAGAATCTAAAAACTGAAATTTACGTGCCCCTAGGCAGTGATACTAAATAGGTAGATGCTACTGTTTGACAAGATTTCCTACACTAAAACTTATATGACAGTTCTAGGCTCGTAGGAAAAAAGTTTTACAAGTGTAGTAACCTGAAAAATCAAGACAACTTTTCAACTTAATCAATTTCCCCTCCCTTTTTTTACCATTATCTTATCTTATCTTTTTTATAAACTATCATTGAATGAAATCTTTTGAAATCATCTTTATGAAGGTAGCTATTTGCAACTTCCTTGAGCCCCTTGATTTATAATCTCTGATATAAATATTTCCATGTTTAAACCCGAATTATGTAGTAGATATTTATAGAAGTCTGAATATCAAGTTGCTTAAAAACAGTACTTTCTTCTTTTAGCAGCCCCATCACTATTTTGTATCCCAAGAGCTTTCTTATGATATGAGGATACCTCGACTATTTTCAAAATCATTGTTTTTAGGGGTTGCGTATAGAGATATATTAAAACATAGTTTTTTTTCTTATTTATTGTTGCTCTTATCCTGACGTTTAGTTGAATAATTTGTAAATAATTTGTAAATAATTTATTGCCTTAAGTATAATAATAATAAACAAATTAAAATTTTTTAGATTCAAGGTGCTATACACATGATGCATATGCCACAGCAACAGGTCTTCATGATGATAGATAATAAAATAAGTCCTGATGAGATAACATACTTTTTATTAAAGAATGAATTTAGATCAAAAGATTTATGGATTCAAGTACAATCCGCTCTTAGAGAAGTTGAAAACTTTCTCAAATCACAAACACAAACTAGTCATACTTTTTTATCTGTACTCTCATTTTTTAAAATTGAATGTATGAAAATTAAACACAATCTCAATTACTTCACATTAAGGCAAAATACTATTCAAAGCCAATTAAATTGCAGAGATTGAAGGATGAATAATATCAGTAATTATAAATTACTTATAGTAGATAATAATTTTGTTGCGACAAAAGCGATAGAGGTTTATTTTGAAAATCTTGGTTACGATATTCTTGGTGTGACGACAAGCCATAAGGAAACTATGCAGTTTTTACAGACAAATATTGTGGACATGTTGTTGATGGAGATAGATATAAATGGAAGTGTGGATGGCATACAATCATGTGATATCATTTATTATAAGTATAAAATACCTTCTATCTTTGTTACTTCGCATTACAGCGAGGACGTGTTAAGTATGATAGAGAGTAGTTACGCTTATGGATATTTGTTAAAACCATTTCAGTACGGAGAATTGCGTATGATGGTACATTTAATCTTATCAAAGTTAAAAAAAGACAATATAACAAAGAATATAAGTAAAGTTTATTTGCAAAATGAATTCTCGTTTTGTATGCAAAAAAGTATTTTATATAGTAGAAATATTGAAGTAAATTTAACGCGTCAAGAGAGAAAATTTGTCTTTATATTAACAAAATATAAAAATAGTAATCTCTCATATGAGTTTATATTTGAGTATGTATGGGAGAATCAATCATTTTGTATTAATAAGTTAAGAGGAGCTGTTTTTAGAATTAAAAAGAAATTTCCGTATTTGATGATTTCAAATAATCAAGATATTGGATATAAAATTGAGTAAAGTAGAATCAGTGTGGCATAAATAATTTCATAGAAGTTTGCTTGCATGCATGGCTGCTTGCTCATGCTAGCTACAAATTAAAATGTATTATGACTCATCAGATATACAAAACAATCCACTTAAAACCCCTAATATATCAAAATGATTAATAATTAAAATTAAATGTATCTTCATAAGAAATATTATATTTACTTTAAAAAAAACAAATTTTTAGCAAATTTTCTAGTGTCATACTTCCATTGATTTGATTAAGAAACATATTTTCATTAAATCAAATAGAAGTTGTAAAAAGGAGAAATGATGATCGGTTCATAAGGCAATAACACTACAACGTAGCGTTAAAAGACACACTTGAATTAAAGATACAATTGAAAACAGAGACCACCGAAACTCCGTGGTCTGATATAGGTAATTAAAGAAAGCCTATAACATAAAAAAAGGAAAATATTATGAGCAATATTAAAACTAGACAAGCAACTCCGTATAAATCAATGTTGGCCTCAGGCGGGACAATTTTTAACATGAATTTTGATTGGACTCCAGCAGATCAGAATGCAATTTTAGTAACATTACAAAATAATGGATATAAATTAATGGGCTATAAAGGGGCTAAGGGGGTGGGAATAGTATCTGCCGGATTACCTACTTGGTTTGCCGTTGATGCTACTTCGATGTTTGGATTAACAAATATCGATTACACGCCAGTTTATAAAGTATATATATTTAATGAAGCTGTAATTGGAGCAAATACAACAATTACTATGCAGGTTGAATCACCTGAAGTAGAATTAGGCACTCTTGTAACTTTTGATCAATCAGGTAGGTTTACTACTGAGCCTGGAGCTGCTGATCCTGGTACAATTACAGTTAAAAATAATCAGTCAGCTGCGAGTAATAATGTTACTGTTGGTCTGGCCGCATTGGTAAATGGTGCTTACTCACCATTCTGTGCGTTTACGTCGAGACCACAGAATAGTGTAAATATGGAACCAAACGAGCAAGTTTGTATTTTTATGGCACAGACAGGTTTGGTTTCTGGGTCTGTATCTGCTAGTTCAACAGCTCCAGGTTGTACATTTCCTTTTGATGCGTCAAATATTAAGTATGATCTTGAAATGATTGCAGGTACCTTAGGTATAACAACAAGACCAACAAGTCTATCATCAGTAACACCAACAAGTTCGGGTGCAAATTTAGCACAATTACTAAATTCTTAATAAAGGATGGAATGTCTGGAGGATTTTTCCTCCAAACATTCATTTTTAATATGGCAGTAACATTAACGATTCAATCTGACACTACAGGTACAGATTATTTGCTCGAGAATAAAATCACGATTGTCAGACCAATAGATGATTCCCAATATCAAATTATTAACAGTTTATTTTCACCATTTGGGAATACAAATACTGTTGAGTATTTAGAAACTTACTTTGAATATGCCTCTGCTATCACTAGTATTGAGAATAATGAAGTTGTAACTTTGGATATAGCACTAGATGTACAGAAAGGGAATGTATATAGCTTCACAGGTACAAAAATTAGTCAGTCTCAAAGAAGTTGTCTGGATAGTCAATTCGCATTGGAAAATGTAAGGCAAGGTAGCTATGAGAGTGTCGTTTGCGGTTACGGTGAACATTTATCTATTAATGGTAATGATCAAACTAATGCAAGTAACATAATTTCATTAGCGTTTAATACAACAACATTTTTTGAACCTACGACTAAAATATACATTTTTACATCTAAAGAACTTGCCACAAATATGGTTATATCTACTAGCTACTTAAATCCTAATCAATATACTCTGTATAGAGTACAATCATTACCTACTATAGGCAATTATTTGGAAGTTGATATGAGTGAATCACAAACAATTCATTTTGATAGTTTAACCAATCAATTTGAAATGGGAGCGTTATCGTAAGCCTAGAAAAGTTAGCAAACTACTTGAATATCTCTTCGGCTATGCTTTGTAAGGCTCTTAAAAGTGTGATGAGTTATCACCTGCTTCTGAAGTTCTAAAAATTATTTCACATACTCAATATTTTTAGGAACCATCCACTAAATCTGTAAAAAATAACTACTGGCACACAATAAGAATGAAAGAGATGCTATTTTTCCATTTTAATGATTTCAAATAAAATACAACAAATTTTCTACAAATTTCATACAGCTATACTTTTATAAGTAACGTTATATCAAAAAACGCTACTTAAAACAATTTATGAAAGGAAATTAACATGAAAAAAGTAACAAACATTGGCATTTCTCCCTTCAATTTGGTAGGACAACTGAATTTCAAGATGGATGGTCAATCATATGATGCAACTGCATTTGTTGTATCAAATAAAGGAATATTTACTGCAGCCCATAATCTATACGACTACGAAGAAAAGCATACTGCAACTGAAGCTTATTTTTCTTTGTGGGTGAATGGAAAAATGAAGACATGGGCGTTAGATTTGGGAGCTGACGGAGTAATTATGCCAGATGAATGGATAGACGATGGTGATGATAATTATGATATGGCGGTATGTGTAATTAAGGATGAAAGCTTCAAGGATGCAGCGATACCTTTACTAGTATAT
>Ga0316206_1000665_pt1 | contig 40895 bp, 41 predicted proteins | sample 6monthpyrite_MG_FD_204942 | JGI IMG/M metagenome (GOLD analysis project Ga0316206, IMG submission 204942) | Microbial mat bacterial communities from mineral coupon in-situ incubated in ocean water Damariscotta River, Maine, United States -... | ecosystem: Environmental > Aquatic > Marine >...
GTCTGCTTCGCAGCCACCTCCCCCGGAGGCCCGGGGGAGGCGAAAGAGTTGGTGTCTGGGTTATGTTTCTTTGCGGAAGACGGCGACGACATCTTCGATGGGGACGACGAAGAGGCGGTTGTCGCCTTCGAAGTCAACGGGGATGGCTTGCTTGGGGTTGAAGAGGACCTTGTCGTACTGGCGGACGGGATAGTCGGGATCGTTCTCAATTTGGGTGGAGATCGCGACGACGCGCCCGGTGAGGGTGGGGATTTCGATTTTGTCGGGGAGGTGGATGCCGGACTTGGTTTGCTTTTTGTCCTCGTCTTTGCGGATGAGGACACGGTTGCCGATGGGTTCGACGGTTTCGAGTTCTGATTTCTTGGGTTTGCTGGTGGCCATGGGGGATTGTAGGGAGAGATGGGAGGAAGAGAAACGCAGAGGCCGCAAAGATCACGCGGAGGTGCAGAGAATGGAGGGGCGTGTGCGGATCGAGTTAGATCGGAGTGCCTTGGTGGAAGATGACTTGCCAGGTGTTGGATTCATGTTTCCAGATCGAGCTTCGGTGGGCGCGGCGGGTTTGCTTTGTCTTTGGGTCGGTGCGGGTTGTGGTGTAGGTTGTGAGGGCGACATCGGCTGAGAGTTGTCGGGCTTGGAAGTTTCCGAGGGTGTGATCTGCTGGAATCTCGGTGGGGAGGTTTTCGAGAATGTCGGCGCGGGTGTAGGTTCGGCCCGAAGCACCGATTTCTGTGAAGGATTCGTGGAGAAGAGCGGCGAGGCGATCGCGGTCTGTGCGAATCGCATTGAGGAGGTGGGATTCTTCGAGGGGGCGGAGTTTGGCAGTCAGGTCGTCCATTGGGTTATTCGATTGGTCGCAGCGTCATGTCGAGTTCGATGGTTTTGTCATCGCGGATGATGGTGAGGTGGACGACATCGCCGGGTTCGTTGGCGGTGAGGATGGGCATCCAGGCTTCGACGGAATCGAGTGGTTGGTCGTTCCATTTGGTGATGCGATCGCCGGGTTGGAGCCCGGCGTCGGAGGCGGAGGTGTCGTCGAAGACGCGTTGGACTTCGAGCCCGCCGTCGGAAGCGGTGGCGGGGATGATCCCGACGCGGACATTTGGGCCGTCCTTTTTGGATTCTTTGTTGCCCGAGGATGGGTGATTGAGCGGCTCGGGGGCGATGGCTTGGGCGTAGGCCATTGAGGAGACGAGGAGGGCGACGCGGACGGCGCCTTCTTCGTCGATGTATTCGAGTGTGTCTTCGGGTGAGTGGTAGCGCTCGTGGAGCCCGGTGAAGAAGAAGAGGTTGGGGATGCCGACGGCGTCGAAGGAGGCATGATCGGAGCGGCCGTCGCCGACGGATGATTCTGTAGAGTAGGGGATGGCGGCTTGATTGAGGAGTGGTTCGGCGAAGTCTTTGAAACCTTTAGCCGAGTCGAGCCCGCCGATCTCGAGGAGCCCGTCGGAGAGGGTGCCGACCATGTCGAGGTTGAGCATCATGACATGGTCATCGACGGGGGCGATGGGGTGGCGGACATAGAACTTTGAGCCGTTGAGCCCGGATTCTTCGGCGGTGAACCAGAGGAAGAGGATCGAGCGGGCGTCCTGCGTGTTGGCGAGGAGATCGTAGCGTTGTGTGAGCGTTTTGGCGGCGAGGAGGTTTGCGGTTGTGCCCGAGCCGTTATCGTCTGCGCCGGGGTGGAGTTTGCCCTTGGCGCTGGGGTTCATGGACCCGAACTTTCCATAGCCGAGATGGTCGTAGTGTGATCCGATGACGACGAACTGGTCTTTGAGTTTGCCGCGTCCGGGGAGGATGGCGCCGATATTGGAGGTCCACTTCGGGGTGCGTTCGATCCCGATGTCGATTGTGATTTCCTGATCGCCGAGGGGGATGACGATGCCGGCGTTGTTGGCTTTGGCGATGAGGTCATCGAGGGACTGGGGGATTGATGCGGTGGATTGGGTGTAGGCGAGGATGGTGGTGGCGACTTCTGGTGTGACATGGATGACGGGGATGTCGTATTCTGGGCCGGTGCGTTTGCCCATGCGGTTTGAGGGCGGGGCTGTGGAGGCGATGGTTTCGAGGAGATCGACGCGTTCGTCGTTGGCGTTGGGCGGCGAGACGATGATGACGGCGGCGGCGCCGCGGCGTTGGAGCGCGGTGATCTTGTAGGTAAGGCGGGCGTTGTGGGACCACTTGCCGCCGTCTCGCCAGAGCGAGTTGCCCTCTTCGTCCATGGGTTCGTAGTTGAGGACGAGGGCGATGCGGTCCTCGACGGTTTCGGAAGTTTCGAAGCCGAGATAGTTGTTGGGGCCTGAGACGATGGCGTAGCCGGCGAATGAGATGGGGGCGGTCACCAAGGCGGACCCGGAGTAGGCGAGCGGGGAGAAGTCTTGGCCGGCGGTCAGTGTTGTCTCCCCGACGGTCAGGATTTGCGTCGTGGCGGCGGTCTGCGAGCCCATCTGGAGTTGTTGACGGAAGGTGGTGTTTTTGGTGATGACTTCGGTGCCGTCGGCGGCTTCTTCGGTCGTTGGGAATGCGGGAGTAAGCCCGAGGGCTTTGAGTTGGGATTCGATGTACTTGGCGGCCTCTTCGATCCCGTGTGAGCCCGGGACGCGGCCTTCCATCGATGGATCGGCGATGACTTCGAGCATCTGGGTGTAGTCTTCGACGAGGGCGGGGTCAATCTCGGGCATATCGCCGAGTTCACGGGCGAGGGCATCGCGCTCCTGCTTTCGGCGATTCTTTTCGAGTTGCTGCTTGGCGCGACGCTCACGAACCTGGTCTGCGGTCTCAGGACCGGCGTTGGCCGCGGTCGAGACAGAGAGGGGGGCAAAGAGAAACACGGCGAGGAAGAACAGTACTTTGATCATTTGAATATCCAAGGAAGGAGGGACAGGTCAAAGGAGTATATGCGTGTTGTGGGGTTTGGTTGCTTGGGAGTCTCGATGGTTGGTTTGAAACCTCGATCAGCGTACCAAACACGGTTGAGGGCAGTGATCTCTCATCGTCTGCAGCGACGGTGGGCGCACGGCTGCGAAGCCTCTGGGGAGTGCTGAGTTGAGGAGACGGGGATGGCAATGAGTGCCCGCTGAAGGAGCATGCGGTTATCGCGATAACAGAGTATTAACTGTCGGCGAGGGCTTTGGACTTCTCTTGCCTTGCGTTTCGTCGGCGGATGGATTCGTTGAGTTCGACCTTGCGGATGCGGATGGATGTCGGGGTCAGCTCGACGAGTTCGTCGTCCTCGATGTATTCCAAAGATTGCTCGAGGGAGAGGTCCCTTGGTTGCTTGACGGTGACGGTGGCGTCTTTGTTGGCGCTGCGCATATTGTCGAGCTTTTTAACGCGTACAGCGTTGACTTCGATGTCGTTGCCTCGGTTGTGTTCGCCGACGACTTGGCCCGCGTAGACCTTGTCACCCGGGGAGACGAGCATGACTCCGCGCTCGTGGAGGTTGAGGACGGCGTATTCGGTGATCTGGCCCGTGGCGGTGTTGACCATCACGCCGGCGATTCGTCTCGGTCGTTCGCCGGTGACGGGGACGAACTCGAGGAATGTATGGTGCATGATCGCTTCGCCTTGGGTGGCGGTGAGGATGCGCCCGCGCATGCCGATGAGGGCGCGGGAGGTGATTTTGAAGATGCAGTGGGTGATGCCGTTGCCTCTTGGGTCCATCGAGACGAGTTCGCCCTTGCGTTCGCCGACGATCTGCATGACGGAGCCGACACTGTCGTCTGGGCAGTCGATGACGAGTTCTTCGAGCGGTTCGCATTTAACGCCTTCGATCTCCCGTTCAATGACTATGGGTCGCCCCACTGCGAGTTCGAAGCCTTCGCGGCGCATGGTTTCAAGGAGGATACCGAGGTGGAGGAGCCCGCGCCCAGAGACGATGAACTCGTCCATTGTTCTTCCCGGGACCACGGTGAGCGCTACATTGTGCTCGAGTTCGCGTTCGAGCCGGTCCTTGAGCTGGCGTGAAGTGACGAACTCGCCCTCTTGGCCGGCAAATGGCGAGTCGTTGACGCGGAAGGACATGGAGATGGTGGGTTCGTCGATGGCGACCTCGTCCATTGCTTCGGGGTGATCGGGATCGCAGATGGTGTCACCGATGTCGATTTCTCCAAGCCCCGAGATCGCGCAGAGGTCGCCGGCGGAGATCGATTGGGCATCGACCTTGCTCAACCCCTGAAATCCTTGGAGGGTGCCGATTTTGGCTTTGACTTCCTTTGTATTGCCGCCGTCGAGGTGTTTAACGATGACGACATTCTGCCCGGCTTTGATCGTGCCCTGATAGATGCGCCCGACCCCGATGCGCCCGACATAATCGGAGAAGCCGAGGGTGGTGATCTGCATCCGCAGCGGCTTTTCGATATACACATCCGGGTGCGGTACATGCTCGATGATCGCTTCGAAGACTGGCTGGAGGTTTTCGCCCTTGGTCGTCCCGTCCCATTCGTCGATGGCCCACCCATCACGGGCCGAGGCGTAGACCACGGGGAAATCGAGTGAATCGTCGTCGGCACCGAGCGAGACGAGGAGATCAAAGACTTCGCCGATGACGCGATCGGGCTCGCCGTCCGGGCGGTCACACTTGTTGATGACGATGAGCGGCTTGAGCCCGGATTCGAGCGCCTTGGTCATGACGAAGCGGGTTTGAGGCATTGGGCCTTCGTAGGCATCGACGACAAGGATGCATCCGTCGGCCATCTGGAGGACGCGTTCGACTTCGCCGCCGAAATCAGCGTGACCCGGGGTGTCGATGATGTTGATGCGGTAGTCGGTGTCGTCTTGGGCGTGGTAGTTGACTGCGCAGTTTTTCGAAAGGATGGTGATCCCGCGTTCTCGTTCGAGGTCGTTGGAATCGAGGATGAGCCCGTGCTGGCCGCCTTCGAGTTTTTCGAGTTCGCCCTTCCGGAAGTTGCCCGATTGCTTGAGGAGGTTGTCAACGAGGGTGGTCTTGCCGTGATCGACATGAGCGATGATCGCCACATTTCTCAGCGACGCGATCATGGATGTTTGGTCGGATGTTGATACAGCCATCGGCTCTCCGGGGCGCATGCCCAGTGCAGAAAAGGTTTTCGATCGTTTTTCAGGGCGCGGGTATAAGTGTATCCATCCGCTTATCGGAACGCGAAAAACACCCACAGGTTTCACTCTTTTCACTCACCGTCCTGATCGGGCGTCTTCGGGTGCTGCACTTGGATTCAGGGTGGCATCTCCACCAATCTATCTCATGCTTGAGTGCACCCACGATCTATCCGCCGGTTGGAAGATGGATTATCGGGCGAATTTCGAGCAATTACCCCAAAGAGGAAGAACCATAATGCATCAATCACACCCAAATCGACACAAAGACAAGAGGGCCGGGATGACGGCCTTGATCGCGGCGCTGTGCATGAGCGCGCCGGCGATCGGTGATGTGATCTATCAGCAAGACTTCGAGAACTGGAACAACGCCAGTGGGCTTTGGTCGACGAATACGAGGACTGACCTCGGCGCGCCCTATTCGACGGTCTTGGGGCGATTCGGCGCTCAGACGGTCACGCTTGATCTTCTGGCGACGCCAGAGAACACCGCCGGGCTCAGCGGATCCGGGGGCGATTCGAATCCGTTCAACCTGACCGTACGGCCAGTCTCCAACAACCAAAACCGGATCCCGTTCCCCGACAGCGGCGGAGGCGGTGGTGGTCCGATTGGTCCGATCGGGAGTACCGTCATCAATGGCCCGATCTTCAATCTGGGTCAGGCGATCCAAGATGCCAACACATCAGAGCCTGTGTTTGGGCCCGGCCAATACGCGGTGAGCTTCGATCTGATGCTCTTTGATTCGTGGGATGGCGGGTGGGCCCCCTATGGCCCGGATTCGTTTAGCGTAGCGGTCAATGGACAGACACTCTTTGATGAGTTGCTCTATTCAGAGGCGTACGGCCCTGATCTCAACTTCCGGAATCCGGATGAGACGCCGGCGACCAACGCGTACAACACCCGGTGGGTCGATTCAATATATCGGAACATCGATCTCTCGTTTGAGCTGACCTCGGCGACGGAGCTTCTGAGTATTGATTTTATTGGGCGGACAACACAGAGCGTCCTTGATGAGAGTTGGGGAATCGACAACATCGGTGTGAGACAACTGCCAGCGGGGAGATCTGAATCTACCCCGAGTGTGCCTGTCCCGGGGACGCTTGTGCTCTTGGGGAGCGGGCTCGGGCTTGCGGCTCGGCGGAAGCGGTGAAGAGTGATCGACCCTCTGGGTGTGGGTTATTTGATCTGATCATTGCCGAGCTTTGAAGCCGCGGCGAAATCGGTGAATGCGATTGTGCTTGACCCCCGGAGACCGAATGGCGCTCTGGTGATCGTCCAATCGATCCGGTCGATGAGCTTTGATATCGCGAGATCTATCGCTGACGAGGAATCGATGAGAGAGATCAGCCGGCTCGGACGGATATACCCACTCGTAATGATCTCTTCTGGGCTTTGTTGTCCGGGGATTGCGTCGAGGGTCTTTGCCGCCTCGGCGATCCAGCGGACTTGGCGGGCGGTCTCTACGCCTTGGGGTCCCATTGAAGCGATGATGGTTGCTTGCTGAGCGACTTCACTGGCGAGCCAAGAGATCCGGGTTTGATCTCCGGGCCATTGTGATGAGCTATTTGGGGAGGTCGCTTTGTGATCTGGCCTATTGGTGAAACGGATTGTGTGCGAGCGGATCGCGGTGGGGAACTGGCCGTCGAACTGTGGGGTTTGAGATGGATCGATCTTTTGGAGCATCCCCTGCATCATCCGATCAATGCGTTGAGCCGGGGTTGAGTCTTGGTGGTCTTCTTCTTGCTCGGCGGGGAGTTGGATCATGATGCTCATGGCGACGAGGTGCTGCGGGGTGTCGGGATCGGTTTGGGGAGATGCGTTATCTAGGACATCGGAGACGAGCACAATCCCCGGGCCGCCGAAAAATCCGATCTGTTCCGTCTCGTCCGAGCCCGGGTTGGATGCATCGGTTTTCGACTGGGATTGAGCGCCGAAGTACTGGTTGATCTCGATCCCTTGTTCGGTTGCAAAGAGTGCGGGGGTTTGTGCCATCGCGATCGCGAGCAACGCATCGCCGCCCACCGCGCTGAGCAAACCGATGGGTGCGCTCGTATCCGCGGATTCGACTTTGTAATCTGTAGCCATCGCGACATGGATACCACGGGGGGACGGGCTCATCACGCCCAAGAGTGCTGTTGATCTTTCTCGATCGGATTGTGGGCCGGAAGATTCTTCTTCCCCCCCACTGGTCTTGGGCGTTGGTGCTTGTGTGCCCCCGAGAACGCGATCGAGTTGGATTGTCCATGCCATCGACCAATCCGCTTCAATCCCCATATCGTCGCTAAGGCTCTGGGCGAGTTCTTCGCGATCTTGGAGGAGTGATCGGTGGACGAACTTGCCCTTGTCATTGTCACCGGTTCTTGCATTGGCTTTGGCATTGGCTCGCGGCGGTGCTTCGACAAACGAGCCGAGCACATGATCGAGTAGGGCCGCCCCCCCCCTCGGGGCGAGGATGACAAACGATGCGTTGTGTTCGGTTGAGTTCTTCTTGAGCAGCACGATCTCGTATCGCCCCTGCTCGATGGCGTAGACCGCCTGCCCGCTCTGGATTCGTCGGCGGACGGGTTTGAGGTGCGATCGGATCTCGCGGAGGTATGCGGGATCGACCTCGCTCACAAGCGTCCAGTGTGTATCGACCTCATTTGCGAGCCCGAAGAATGAGTTGGACGACGATCCGATCCCGTCCCAGACGACCACGACGCGCTTGCCCAAGAGTGCACGGATCGTTTCGTCGGCGTCTGCGTCAAATGCAGATGCGAGCGCGTCCCACGCGTGCTCGCTCTGTGAGAACATCCCTGAGATCGCGAGGAGTTTTCGCAATGATCTCCCGGAATCATTGAGCAGAAAGCGTTTTGCGGGGTTGTTGAAGACTGCTGCCGCATCGACCTCATCGGGGATATCACCGAACCACTCGAATGGGTCCAGTGATGATGGATCGCTCGATTGGAATTGGATCGGCAGTTCGATTGCAGACATGCCGGCGAGCGGCTGCCACAGGACGCACACCGCGACTGCACTCAACACCGTGCGCTTGAGGGTATGGATGGTTGATCGTCGGGCTGGGTGAATAGTGTTCACGGCAAATCTGGAACATCGAGCAATTCGAGATTGCGGACAGATGCGGTTCCATGGTCACCGCCCCGGCGAGTCGATTCGGGGTGGTGGACCCAGCCGCTGAGCCGCCCGGAGGAGGCGAAGAGTCGGAGAGGGCTCTGATCTTGGGTGATTCGAGTGTCGGTGTCAATGCGGAGATAGACCATCCCGCCTCCGGTGTTAAAGCTGATATAGCTCAGTTGCTCGGCGATTGGGAATGAGCGGGCATCAGCTAAGGCGTGCGGTGCAATCGGTTGTGCGGGAGAAGAGGAGGAGGTGAGCCGGAGCTCGAAGCTTTGATCTGTGCGTCCCGGAGTCTGAAGGATTGATGCCATTGGGGCCACCGAAGCGCGGAGCGTGTGGACCTCGCTGGAGAACTTGCTTGCCAAGCGATCGGTGTCTTGTTCCATCGCTGCTTCGATATCAAGCACAGGCGTTGGCTGCGACGCCAGCGTGGTCAGACGCGGGTAGATTCGTTGGAGCCCGGCGACCCCGATCAGCGAGAGCAGGAGCAGGGCAGCGATCCCGAGCCGACCTGTGCGGACGAGGCGACGCCATGACGCAGGGATGAATCGACGGTGGCGGTCGGCGCGATCGAGGATCGAATCGGCAAAGTCTGGGGCGGAGATGGGCATCTGGAGGGCGTTGATCGCGTCGGCGGTTTCGAGGAGTTCCTGCTTGCGCATCGGGTCGTAGCGCAGGGCATGGGCGATCTCGCGTTGTATGTCATCGTTGAGTTCGCCATCGATCGCGGCGTTGATGAGCGACTCGGGGATCCGCCCCGGGGCATCGCTGCGGATGTCGGGGTGGGTTGGATCGTTGGATGGATCAGGGTTTGTGTTGCTCGGTGTGGTCATTTGGCGACCCCCGCGAGTTGTTCTGCGAGACGAGACTTGTCTTTGAACATCACCCGGAGGCGTTTGCGCCCGCGGTGGAGATGGCTCTTGATCGTTCCCTCGGGCATCTCAAGGTGCGAGGCGATGAGCGCGATGGGCCAGTCGAGCTGGTGGAAGAGGATGATAATCTCGCGTTGTTCGTCGGTGAGTGTCAGCAGCGCCTGTTGGAGCGCATCGTGCTGGACACTCTGTCGTTCGTCGGTGTAGACGGACGATTCGGTCGCGCCATGGGCGTTGCCCATCGAGCCGACGAAGTCGGTGTCATAGACCGGCTTGTTCTTGGCGACCGCGTTCATGTAGAGCCGGCGGGCGATCGTGAAGAGCCAGGTCGAAAAGCGGAATCGGAAGTCGAAGCGGTGGAGGTTTCCCAGCACGCGGACAAAGGCCTCTTGGACGATGTCCTCGGCGACATCGGGTCGTCCCGACATCCGCAGGATGTAGCCGTAGACCGAGCGCTGGTGGGCGCGGATGAGATCGCCCGCGGCCTGGCGTTCGCCTGTGATGGCTCGTTCGATGAGATCTCGTTCTTCGCTGCGATCCATGCGGGCTCCGTGTGTGCGGGCTATCCAAACAAACCTCAAGCGGCTGGTTTGCGTCTCCTACTACTATACCACGCTTGTGCGGTGCGGTTGCAAACTCAATCTTCCGTATTGGGGGAGAAATGGAGCAGATTTCGCAAAAAAGTGCCCCGATGCCCTGCATGGGCACCGGGGAACGGCGAGAGCGAGAGATGATGATCGCTCAATGAGTGTGGTTTGATCCGCCTGATCAGGCGGCTTTGGCCGAGGTTTTTCGGGTGCGGCCGACTGTGCGCTGGTCTTCGGTAGCGCGAACGGTGGCTTCGTCGATCATGCGATCGACGAGTTCGAGCGGGTGCGAGGCCCAGAGATCGGCACCGATTTCTTCAGCGAGCCCTTCGGCGCGGTTGAAGACGCCGCCGCCGACGATCACCTGGGTGTGTGGGCAGGCGCCGATCTCATGGAGGGTGTCGATGAGCAAGCGGATCTCTGGGAGATCGCTCGGCTCAGAGCAGAACATCAGGAGTGCGCTGGGTTTGGTGCGTTGGACGGTCTCGCGGATTTCGTCGATGGGGACGGCCCCGCCGGCGAATCGGATATCGAAGCCGGCGGCTTCGAGGAGATCGACAGCCATCTGCCCGCCGAGTTCTGAGCCCTCGGACGGTCCACAACACGCGAAGACGGTGCGTCCGACTGGTGATGCGTCTGAGTTGCTCAGCAGTTCACGCGAGCATTGATCGACAAGCACGCGGAGGAGGCGGGTCGAGAGGTTGTGGGCGAGCGATGAGACGCGGTCCTCGCGGTGGAGTTTCTCGATCATCTCATAGGTCGGCCAGAAGAGATCGGTCAGGAGGATCTCCTGGGTGACCCCTGAGAGGATTTGTTCTTCGACGATACCACGGGCCTCGCTTCGGTTCCCTGAGATCAGGGCTTCGAAGAGGCGTTCTGTGAGGATCTCTGCGCTCATCATTGGACTCCGGTTTCTGTCTATACCCCGCACGAGTGGCGGGAGCTGATTTGTTGTTGCACACACGACGCATGCCGACCATGAGGTATCGAGTAGATGACAAGGACGACACAAGGGCGGGTTGATGGCAAGCGCACGACCTGCACGCGGCGGGCTTATTGGGCTTTCAACCGATCTATTCTCGGACCATACCGGGATCGAGTACGGAGAAGGTCCGAGAAGTGCGCGCATCGTGCTCTTAGGTTCTGGGGTTGTTTGTGGGGTGATCAACTCAGCATCGAGGGATCGGGCTCAACGGGTACTGCTGTAGAGGTTGCAGATGCCCAATGTGAGCGGCCTGGAGGACACCGCATTGAAGCCCGCGTTGGTCATCATGGATTCGAGTTCTTGGCGGGATTTGAATGAAGCGACGGATCTTGGGAGGTATTTGTAGGCACCGGAGGTATCGCGTGCGATCCAGGTGGCGGTGCGGGGCATGATGTGGCCGCAGTAGAAGGTGTTGAACCAGCGCATGGGCGGGAAGGATGGTTGTCCGAACTCGAGGATGATGAGTCGTCCACCGGGTTTGAGGACGCGGTGGAACTCGGTGATGGCTTTTTCGGGGGTTTGGACATTGCGGATGCCGAAGGCGATGGAAACGACATCGAAGGATTGGTCGTCGAAAGGAAGATTCTGTGCATCGGCTTGTTGATAGGTGATGCGGTCGGCGAGGTTGGTGTCGAGCTTGGACTGTTTGTGTCTGGCGATGTCGAGCATGCCGGAGGTGAAGTCTGAGCCGACGATATGGGAGGCGTTGGTGTATTTGGCGAAGGCCTGTGTGAGATCGCCTGTGCCGCAGGCGCAGTCGAGGATGTGCTCGCCGGGTTGGACCTTGGCCGCCATGACGGCCCGTTTTCGCCAAGCTTCGTCGCGCCAGAGGGAGTGGATGCGGTTGTTGAGATCGTACGAGCGGGCGATGGCGTTGAACATCGCCTGGACTTTGTCGTGCTTGTCGGCGTTGGTATGGAGTGCATTGAGCTCGGAATCGTTCCAGGCGGGGGTCGAAGAAGAGGGAGATTTGGGTTGTTGTGCGGTGTCGGGCATGGGCTGATGATGGTAGACTTGTACTCAACGAAAGGGATACAAATGCGATCACACCCACTGCTCAAAGTTGCCCTCCTGTCCTTGCTGGGGCTGATGCTGCTCGCCCCTTTCGGGTGCTCGACGAACCCGGCGACGGGCAAGCGGATCGTGACGCTCTATTCGTGGGAGCAGGAGAAGCAGATGGGGGCATCGGCGGCGGCGGGGCTTGCCGAGCAGTTCGGCGGCGAGATCGACGAGGCGATCCCGTCGCAGTATGTCCGTGAGGTGGGCATGAAGCTCGTCGCGGGGATCGAAGAGGGCATCCCGGATCTCGATTGGGAGTTCACGCTGCTCAACACGGATGTGATCAATGCCTTTGCGCTCCCGGGCGGCAAGGTGTTCTTTACGAGGGGGCTGGCCGAGGAGCTCGATTCGGAGGCGGAGATGGCGGGCGTGCTCGGGCACGAGATCGGGCATGTGACGGCGAGGCATGGGAACCAGCGGATCTCCAAGCAGATCGGGTTCAATGCGATTCTTGTGGGCACCGCGGTGGCGGTCGGGGTGGCCGATTCGGATTCGAATACGCGGAAGTATGGCCAGGTCGCGGTGCCGGCGGTGGCGATCGGGGGGAACTTGGTGCTGCTCAAGTATGGCAGAGACGACGAGTCTGAATCGGACATGCTCGGGATGCGCTATATGGTTCGCGCTGGGTACAACCCGTATGGGCAGCTCAAGGTCATGGAGGTGCTCCGCGATGAGTCGAAGGGTGCACGCAAGCCCGAATGGCTCTCGACGCATCCGCTGCCGGAATCACGCATCAAAGCGATCCGCAGATACCTTGATGACACCTATAGCTACACACAGAACGACCCGGCGTTTGTGATGGATGAAGATTCCTATCGGAGAAGGATGCTCGAGCCGTTGAGCAAGCTCCCGCCGTCCCCCAAGTCTGTGCCCAAGCCTCCGGCGGATCAATAAACCATTGACGAACGATCGGTTGATGCCGAATCGCTTATCCCCCGGACCAGAAGCGTTCAAAGTTGGCGTGGGCGAACCCGGCGATCTCGTGATCGGTCCAGCCTTGGGCGGCGAGGGCATCGTTCAGGACGGTGAGATCCGATGGGGAGTTGATGCCCTCGGGGAGGCCGTCGGCGCCGAACCCGCCGTCCATGTCGGAGCCGAGCCCGATGTGGGCCTTTGAGTTGGTCAACTCGCAGACATGCTCGATATGGCGAATGCAGTCGGTGATCGAGGCGCGTTCGCCTTTTTTCTTCCCCTTGTTCATGCCGGGCGTGATGAAGTCGCCGAGCAGATTGAGCCCGATGACGCCGCCACGGCGCGCGATCTCGATGATGGTCGCGTCGGCGAGGTGACGCTGGTTTTCTTTGGAATCGGGATCGCCCATCAGTGCTCTGCTGTTGGAATGCGATGCGATGACTGGGCGGTCGGTCAGGGCAAGAAGTTCGTCCACCGCCCGCTGGGAGAGGTGTGAGAGATCGTGGACAATGTTGAGATCGTCCATGCGCTTGGCGAGTTCGATACCGAGGTCGGTGAGCCCGTTGCCTGGGTTCTTTGATGATTGGGTGTGATCGGTCCCGTTGCCCCCGGCGTAGCGGGACTGGTGCCACCAGGCCATGCCGATGGCGATAACACCGAGGTCGGCCCATTGTTCGAGTTCGTCTGGTGAAGTGATGGGGTCGGCGCATTCGACGAGGACACCCAACTGTAAAGGGGCATCGGACTGGGTCGTGGGCTCGCCTTGTTTGGGCATTCGGGAGATCAATCCGGCATCGAACCAGGTGCGGTAGAGGAGGAGTTGGCGCATCCCGGCGCGGTAGGCGGCGTCGGCATCGCCGAAGTGATAGGTAAATGCGCCGGCTTCGGAATCTGGATTGTTGGGGTCGATCGCTTCGGTGAAGACCGTTCCCAGGCAATGGGTGACCTTGCCCTCTTGAAGCGAGGGGAGGGTGACGGCGGCGGGCTGATAACGCCCCCGGCAATCGGAGAGCGGGGCGTGCATATCTCTGCCGTTTTCGGCGAGGTAGGCGAGATCGAGGTGGGCGTCGAAGAAGTGCATTGATGCCTCGTTTCGGGGATGAAGAACCGGATATGAGCCCGCATTGTACGGGTGCAAACTTGAGAATCATCGAGTGACTACGATCAAGCGTGAAACTTGGCGTGTTGTTTCCCAAGAACACGGATAGCCGACAAAACACCACGCCACGCGCACCACACCAGCCCGAGGGGACAGACGATGAACATTGAGAACTTCATGCACTCCAAACACAACCGGCATGGCAATGTGCTCGTCGGATGCCTGATCGCCATCGCGGTCGTGGTCTTGCTTCTGATCGCGGGAGGCATCTTTGTGATGCTCAACTGGCGGGGGTGGACAGCTTCGGGCATGAGCAGCCTGCTGACCAAGGGGCTCGACCAGACCCAGATCTCGCAGGTTGAGAAGGACGAGATCATCGCGCATATTGATACGCTGATGACGAGGTTTAAGGATAAGGATGTCACGCTCGAGCAGCTTGGCAATGTGGTCGAGGAGATCGCCCAGTCGCCGCTGCTGCCGGCGGCGATGGTGATGAGCGCTGACGCGATCTACATCGAGAACTCGGATCTCGACCAAGCGGAGAAGGATCAAGGCAAGGTCGAGTTGCTCCGCTTCGCACAGGGGCTCTTCGACGAGACCATCGAGCCCGAGGCGTTCAATGACATCCTCGAGCCGATCTCGACGAATTCACCCGACGAGAATGACATCGTCCTCAATATCAGCTTCGATGCCAATGGGCAGACGAGCTCGACCTACGCGATCCGCTCGGCCGACGAGGTGACGAGCGAAGATCTGCGGGCGTTGATCGCCAACGCCAAAGCCAAGGCGGATGAGGCGGAGATCACCGAGACCCCGACGCCGATCGATCTCTCGAACGAGATCGCCATCGCGATTGCGAGCGCACTCGGTGAGGACCCGGTGCTCTGGCTTCCAGAGGGGGTTGAGTATGTGCCCGAACCGATCGTTGACGAATCAGAAGATGATGCAGATGAATATGAGTCTGCAGAACCCGTCGGCGACGAAGACGACGAAGGACCTTGAGTACTCAGAGCATGGCGGCGAAATAGTCAACAAGCCGGGTGAGCATCAATGCTGCGAAGACCGAGGTCGTGATGGTCACGAATGGGTGCTCGAAGAGAAGCGAGCGGGGATATTGACGCTCGATGCGTTGAGTCTTGGCTTTGACCGGGGCCATCGGGTCGGCGTAGAGGAAGCACTTCATATCCATCATCAGCATTTCTCGATCTGAGAACGGGCGGAGCTTGACCTCGGTAATGCCTTGCTCGGCTGCGGTGTATTTCGCGTCGTGATCGTTGCGCGCGCTGATATTGAGCGTGCGGTGCTTGTGCGAGCGGGTATCCGTTCCGTTGACTTCATAGAAAGGCATGCGTGACCTCCGTGTCGTACGGAGAATGTATCATATTTCAATGGCGCATGCGTCCAGAGCATCGATTGCCCCTCGAATGGGGCATTCTGCCTATCTGCGGACCGAAATCTGATGCATGATTAGACGGCCACGGCCGCGGGTGTGTCGCTGGTGATCAGTTCGGCCTCGGTTTTTTCGATCACTTCTTCAATCGTGACTCCCGGGGCCAGTTCGGTCAATCTGAATCGATTTTGGGTCGGATCCATGACCAATACACACAGATCGGTGATGATCATGTCGATGCACTTCTTGCCGGTGAGGGGGAGCGTGCATTCTTTGAGGATTTTGGGGTCGCCCTTGCGGGTGCAGTGCTCCATGGTGACGACGACCTTCTTGACGCCGGCGACGAGGTCCATGGCGCCGCCCATACCCTTGATCATTTTGCCGGGAATCATCCAGTTGGCGATGTCGCCCTCTTGGGAGATTTGCATGGCGCCGAGGATGCACATGTCGATGTGCCCGCCTCGGATCATCGCAAATGACTGCGACGAGGCAAAGGCGGCCGAGCCGGTGATCGCGGTGATGGTCTGCTTGCCCGCGTTGATGAGATCGGCGTCGATGTGTTCCTCGGTGGGGAATGGGCCGATGCCAAGGAGCCCGTTCTCGGATTGGAGCCAGACATCCATGCCCTCGGGGATGTGGTTGGCGACGATTGTCGGCATCCCGATCCCGAGGTTGACGATGTAGCCGTCCTGCAGTTCTTGGGCTGCCCGTTTGGTGATTTCTTCGCGGGTGAGTGGCATGGGGGAGTATAGGAGACTTGATGGGCTTGGAGGAGGAGAGAAGAGGAACGCAGAGGACGCAAAGATCACGCAGAGGCGCAGAGAAGAGGGGAGAAATGTGGAAGAGGGAAGAGAGGCAGTTGGATGGGGGTCAGCTGCACCCACAGTCTTTGGATTTGGATTTTTTGGTCACGGGTTTCCCCCCCACTGTCAGGGTCGTCTTAATGCCCTTCTTCTTGGGGATCAGGGCGGACTTGAGGAGCCAGAGGGCGCCGATCACGATGATGGTCACGACCCAGAACTGCCAGTCATTGATGGGCATGATCAGGCTCCGATCGTGGTGAGGGTTTGGTAGACAATGAATGCGCCGGTGTAGGCGACGAAGGACATCCACCCGAGTTGGAGCAGGGCCCACTTCCAGCCGCCGGCTTCCTTTGCGGTGACCACGAGGGTGGGCAGGCAGAGCGAGGCGAGGACATAGAAGACCAGGAGTGACCAGCTCGTAGCAGGGGTAAACACGGGCGAGCCGTCGTCGCGGGTCGCGGCAGCGATTGAGTTGAGCACACCCTCATTGTCGACCTCGTCTGTCCCGGCGATCTGGACCGCCATCGTCGAGACGAAGACTTCTCTTGCTGCGAATGAAGCAAGGACGCCGACGGTGAGCTGGCGGTCGTAGCCGAGGGGGGCGAAGATGGGCTGGATGGTGGAGCCGATGCGTCCAAGAAACGACTCGCGCGCTTGGGCGCGGGCGAGTTCGATGTCGAGTTCACTCTGCATCGCTGATTCTTGCTCTCGCATGCTCGCGTACGCCTGTTTCAACTCCTCGGGCGATAACTCGTTGCTCATCTGAGCAATCAGCTGCACCTTGCGTTCTGGTTGTCTGGGGTAAGCGCCCATCCACCAGAGGACAATGGAGATGGCGACGATGAGAGTGCCGGCCTTTTTGAGGAAGATGTACCCACGATCGAGCGTGAGCAAGAGTGCGGACTTGAGGTCGGGGATGCGGTAGCTGGGGAGTTCGAGGGCCATTGGGCGTGACTTGCCGCGCAGGATGGTGCTCCTGAATAAGAGCGAGGTGAGCAGCCCGGCGCTTGCCCCGAGCACATAGCAGAGGGTGAACGCGAGCGCCTGCATGGACGGACGATCGGGGAAGAGGATCGTGGTAAGCAGGACATAGACCGGGATGCGGGCGGTGCAGCTCATGAACGGGGCGACGAGGATGGTCGCGAGCCGATCGCGTCGATCCGGGATCGCGCGCGTTGCCATAATCCCGGGGATGGCGCAGGCGTGGCTCGAGAGCAGGGGCACGAAGGCGTGCCCGGAGAGCCCGAAGGGTCGCATGGCTCGGTCGATCACGAATGCAGCCCTTGCGAGGTACCCGGTGCCTTCGAGCATCGCGAGCAGGAAGAAGAGCAGACAGATCTGAGGCAGGAAGATCACGGTCCCCCCGACGCCGGCGATGATGCCGTCGACAGCAAGATCATGCACCGCCCCTGGTGGGAGAATATGTCCAACCCACGAGCCGGCGGATCCGAACCAGAGATCGATCCAGTCCATTGGGTAGGCGGCGAGCTTGAAGATGACCCAGAAGAAGCCGGTCATGACCAAGACAAAGGAGACAATCCCGAGGACCGGATGGGTGAAGGCGCGGTCGAGTCGGTCGGTGAGTTTGTCGTCGGTGGATTGGCCAGTTGATTGGTCGGCGGGCATCGAGACGATGGCGTAGATATCGTTGGCCCATCGTTCGATGGCGAGTTGGTCGGTTGGTGCGGAGCGATCGGGGACATTAGCATTGGAGAGGGCGGCGGTGAGATGCTCGATGCCTTCGCCGGTGCGTGCGCTGCAGAGAACGACGGGGCAGCCCAGGCACTCGCTGAGTTTGTCGGGGTCGATGTGGATGCCTCGGCGGCGGGCGGCGTCGATCATGTTGACGGCGACGACGGTGGGCAGCCGCTTGGCGAGGGATTCGCCGACGATTGAGAGGTTGCGCATGAGGTTGGTCGCGTCGATAACGACCAGTAGTGCGTCGGGGATATGGGATTCTTCGCCTGCGGGCGCTGCGGTGCCGGCGAGGACAGCGGCGCAGACTTTGGATTCGGAGAGATCAAGGTGGAGCGAGTAGATGCCGGGGAGGTCGATGAGGACGGATTCGATCTCGGCGTGTTGTTGGGTGCCCAAGCGCACATGGGCGACGCGGGCGTCTTGGGTGGTTCCCGGGAAGTTGGCGGTTTTGGCGCGGATGCCTGCGATGCGGTTGAAGAGGGTGGTCTTGCCGACATTCGGGTTGCCCAGAACCGCGATGATGCGTCGGATGGGAACGATTTGTGAGGCGGTTGGGGTAGGCATCACGACGATCCATCTGATCTACTTAAGGGAGATTATTCGTCGATGTGGACCATCACACGCGATGCGATGTCCTTGGCCAATCCGATTCGACACCCGCCGCCGCACGCCCCGGAGAGTGAGATGATGCAGGGTTCACCGAGTCGGCACATCTGGATGGATGCGTCCGGGCGGAGCCCCATCGCTCGGAGGACGGAGCAGTCATCTGATGCCGAGTCGGTGCACTCGATCCGCCCGCGCTGCCCACGGACCAGTTGCGTCAGCGGGACCGGATTTCGGGCGGCTTCGTGCTTTGGCTGGGTTTGCGTTTGCATGGTGGTCACGAGTGGCTCCAATATCGGATATCAGGGTATGTAGATGATACTGCCGTTGAGACCGATTCGCAACACCGTTGGGGAAGAAACTTGATTTAAGGCGATTTCGTTGGTTTTGAGCTGGATTTAGGGCGTTTGAGTAACCAACCGACAATGAAACCGATGAGCGAGAAGATGATGTATAGGAGCGAGCCGGGCACCTTCTTGTCCACCATAAAGAAGATGTTGATCGAGACATCCTCCCAGTTCTGGAAGATGAGGATGAGGAAGATGACGCTGGCGATCATCGAGAGGATGAACTTTGGACGGGTATAGATTGGTTTTTTGGGCTTTTCTGTTGCAGGTTGATCGCTCATGATGCACTCACAGTTCGTTGCTCGATCCGCTTCTCGCTGAGCGTCTGCACGATCCGATCGACATAGTTGCCCGGCGTGTGCACATCATCAGGATCAATCGAACCCGCAGGCACGATCTCATCGACCTCGGCGATGACGAACTTGGCAGCCGTCGCCATGTCGGGGTTGAAGTTGCGGGCGGTGCGGTGGTAGACGAGGTTGCCGAACTCGTCGGCTTTGGCAGCCTTGACCAAGGCAAGATCGCCGAAGAGCCCGGATTCCATGACGAACTCTTTTTCGTCGCCGCCGTTGGGGACGCTGAAGGTGCGGGTTTCTTTGCCGTCGGCGACGATGGTGCCGACGCCGGTGGCGGTGTAGAAGGCGGGGATGCCCGCGCCACCGGCGCGGACGCGTTCGGCGAGGGTGCCCTGCGGGTTGAACTCGACCTCGAGCTCGTTGCTCAGGAACTGGCGGGCGAACTCGTCGTTCTCCCCGACATAGCTCGATATCATTTTTTTGATCTGCTTGGTTTGGAGGAGGAGCCCGAGCCCCCAGTCATCGACACCGGCGTTGTTGGAGACGCAGGTGAGCCCCTTGACCCCGGAATCGCGGAGCGCGATGATGAGGTGTTCGGGGATGCCGCAGAGTCCGAAGCCGCCGACCATGCACATCATGTTGTCCTTGAGGATGCCCATCTCGGCGAGGCCTGCGAAGCAGTCGTTGGGGGTTGAACAGACTTTGTTTGCCATGAGGAGGCCTTTCGGTGGGGGATGATTGCGTTATTGTATGCAACAAACCACACCCGGTAGAACGGGCTTCCAGCCCGTTTCTTATTTCAGTCTTTGATGAACTCAAAGAAACGGGCTGGAAGCCCGTTCTACCAGAAAGTCATTTCCCGGCCGGTTTGGCGAATAGGCCCTGTTGATCGACGCTCGGGGTTGGGCGGGCGGAAAGGTCGTCGAGTTCTCTTTGGATATCTTCGAGGGTCGAGAGTTGGAGGTGCTCGGTGGCGAAGCGGATGTAGGCGATCTTGTCCACATCGCGGAGCTTGGTCATGACGCGCTCGCCGACGAGTTGTGTGGGGACCTCGCGTTCGAACTCGGAATGGAGTTCTTCCTCGACGAGTTCGGCGAGTTTGAGTTTGATGTCTTCGGAGATGGGTCGCTTGCCGCAGGCGTTGGAGACGCCCTTCATGATGTTCTCGACGCTAAATGGCACACGCGAGCCGTCGCGTTTGACGACCATCAATCGCCCGGCGGGCTCGACGCGTTCGTAGGTTGTGAATCTCCGCTCGCACGAGAGGCAATGGCGACGACGACGGATGACGGCCCCGCCTTCGGTCGATCGGGAGTCGATGACCTTGTCTTCGTTTCGGGAACAGAATGGGCAGATCATGTGGTGGCTCCGAGATGATTATATCAAGGAACCACGCCGCCCGCTGGGCGTTTAGTCGTTGGCAGCGGAAATGATGATCTCGTCATCGGCGAAGATGACGATATCGCTCCATTGGCCGGTGACGACCTCGCGGATGGTTCCGAGTTCACGGGTCGATCCGAGGCGCTTGAGCGATACTCTCGCATCGCCTGCCGCGTCATATCCACCCGCCGAGGCGATGAACCGAGAGAGTGTCAGCCCTGCGGGAACTTCATACTTGCCGGCTCGCAAACCATCGCCCGATATGGTCGCTGTGTGGCGTCCCGAAGCCGATGGCTGATCTTGTGGCGAGGTTTCCAAGAAGTTGATCAGGGCTTCGTACTCGCTGTCGATAAGCAACTCCCGTAGACAAGTGTGACGCATTTCGAGTTCTTCGATTTGGAAGCCAAGTTCGTTGAGGCGCTGTTCATGATCAACGATCTCCATTTCTATCTTCTTTCGAGCCTCATCTTGCCGATCACGCATCGGTATGATTTGCAATCTCAGCGTCTGGTTTGCGTTCCCCTCAATACTCTTCTCCTTCTTGACCGTGACTAACTCGCTCTGCACACGCTCGTACTCATCTTTTATCCGAGCGATTGTGTACTCCTGCCGAGTCTTCTCTTTTAACGCCAGAGCTTCATATGCCAATTTTGCTTTGGAAAGAATATTCTCAACCTGTTCGTGTGCCTGTGGCCTTGCATCAACTACCAACTGATCACCGATGAAACTCGCAGTGAAGAACTGCGAATACTGCCCGTTCCCCACAACTTCTTGGAGCGTGTGAAAAACATTCTGGGCGGTTTCGAAGTTTGACCAATCGAGCGAATAGGTCTTGACGGCTGTCTCTCTTCGAAGTGATTCTTCATAGGTGAGCAGTTCGATCCCATCGCCATGGATCTCTGTGGTCAACACAGTAGCGTGCTGGAGTGAAGTCATTATCAGGTATTGCATCACGCCTTCAAGCGTGTACTCGCCGTTCACTCTGACGAGCCTGTTTTGCAAGTCTCTGACCATTGGAATTGGGAGGGATTGAGCATTGAGCGTGTATCCAAAGTCACTCGCTACCTGTTGGAATGTAAAGAGCAGAGGTTGGTCTTCAATGTTGACCATGCGTGTTGGTGGTTCGGATTTCGCGATTTCTTTGCGTGTCTCCCCCGGCACAACCACCGGCACCGCCCCACCATTGCTCGGCGTGGTACTGGGAGCGCCAGTCCCGTTGATAAATGTATACCCTCCAAATGACATGCCCGCAAGGGCGGCGGCGATCAGGGTTGCGTTCATGATTTTTCTCCTTGGGTTGGTTCGTGTGTGGGCGTGGGTGATGAGTTTGGCGAGTTCGGCGGTCTCGCCGAGTTCGGCGACGGCGATTTGGACGGCTTCGGGTTCGGGCTTGCCGACGATCAGGAGGTCATCGACGCGGGAGCGGAGGTGGTCTTCGAGTTCGTCGCGGACCTGGGCGCGTTGAGCATCGGGCACGGCGAGCATCGAGGTCAACACATCGAGCCACGATGAGATGGAGTCTCGGGATGAGGGCTCGATCTTGATTCGGGTTTTCTGGGTGAGCTTGGTCATCCGTTGGCCAGTTCGGGGGTAGTCGATTGCGAAACGAACCCATCGATGATGGATTGCGTCTGGCGGTGGAGTTCGATGCGTTTGGCGAGTTGTTTGTGTCCCTTGGGGCTCAGGGTGTACCACTTCCGCCGGCGCCCCGTCGAGTCTGGATCAGCACCGGCGGCTTTGACCTCTTCCCAGCTTGTGGTGACGAGCCCGTTCTTTTCGAGCTTGGTGAGCAGGGGGTACATCCCCGAGGGGGAGAGTTTGAAATGCCCATCCGATCGGGCCGCGATGGCCTTCGAGATCGCGTAGCCATAGGACGGACCGATGGCGAGCACGGAGAGGACGACGAGTTCGGAGTGGTCTTGCTTGAGTGTGAGCATGGTGTGTTCCTCGGCAAATGATACGCCTGAATATATATCAGATTTCGATATATCAAAATTATTGATATTCTTTTCTCATTTTCCTGTTGACGAAAACGGGATCGTACCGTATTCTTATTTTACAAAATGAGAAATCAAATGAACCAGCTTACTGACCTCGCCAGTGCCCTTTCTGATCCCAATCGGGTCCGATTGCTCGCCGCGTGCTTCGATGATGAGCGCTGTGTATGCCAACTTGTCGAGTTGCTCGATCTCTCGAACGCCTCGATCTCGAAGCACCTGGCGGTGCTTCGGCGGGCGGGGTTGCTTGAATCTCGCAAGGAGGCACGATGGGTCCATTATCGTGTGCCCGTGTCCCCCACCGCGCTGGTTGGCGATGCATTGCGATTCGTGAGGGATCATGCGTTCGATGACGACGCTATCCGAAAAGACAAGATCAAGCTCGAGCAGATTGATGCGATTGAACCAATTGAACTCGCCAGAATGCAACGGGAGGGGTGTTGTGTGAACTGGGATTGCTGTGCACCCAAACCAACAGGGGAAATATCATGAAAACGAATGAAGATATCCGCGAACAGATCCGCAATGACTACGCCAAAATCGCAGCTTCGAGTACCGTCTCACGCGATCAACTCACCGGCGACACCCAATCCACCGGCAGTTGCTGCTGCGCCGGGGCGTGTGGGGTGACGGAATCCATCGACCCGGGCGAACTCGCCGAGCGGATCGGATACACCAGAGAGGAACTCGAAGCGCTCCCCGCCGATGCCAATATGGGGCTCTCGTGCGGGAATCCGACGGTAATTGCAGCCTTGAAACCCGGCGAAACTATCCTCGATCTTGGATCGGGGGGCGGGTTCGATATCTTTCTTACTGGGCCGAAGGTTGGCAAGACAGGACGAGCGATCGGCGTGGATATGACCCACGAGATGATCGCCAAGGCCCGCAAGAACATTGGGCACTATCGCCACACCACCGGGCTCGACAATGTCGAGTTTCGGCTTGGCGAGATCGAACACCTGCCAGCCGCTGACAACTCGGTCGAAGTGATCATCTCGAACTGCGTGCTCAATCTCTCGATGGACAAGCAGCAGGTGTGGAACGAGATCTCGCGGGTGCTCAAGCCCGGCGGGCGGGTGGCGGTGTCGGATATCGCGCTGCTCAAGCCCCTGCCTGCAGAAGTCAAAGAGATCGTTGAATCTTGGGCGGGGTGTGTCGCCGGGGCGATCCCGGTCGAGGAGATGCGCGAGCAGATGACCAAGGCGGGGCTCAGCGAGATCAAGTTGACCCCCAAGCCCCACTATGTCGAGGCGTTGACGGCGTCCAATGACCCGCTCTACAACAAAGTGTCGGTCCTGCTCCCCGATGGACAATCGGCTGCAGATTTCATCACGAGTATGGATATCCAGGCATCGAAACCCGATGGATGTGGGTGCAGCGATGGATGTTGCGAATAATACACGCCTAGGATGACCCACAATGTTCAAGACCACCACCACAACCGGTACCACGAAGACCCCGCATTAGGCTGGCTGGATATTGTTGCAAAAACGCACCAAACGCCCAGCCAAAGCTGGGCGTTTTTCATAGGATTGACCGACACGAACCAATCACCAGAGCAAGTCGTTCTGGATTCAGAGATAGCGAGCAGGAATATGCCTCAGATTACACTCCCAGACGGATCCGTTAAATCCTTCGACCACCCGGTCTCTGCGTTCGATGTCGCGCTGTCGATCGGCGAACGCCTCGCCAAGGCGTGCGTCGGGTGTCTCATCGACGAGGAACTCTCCGATCTCAACACCGTCATCGAAAACGACTGTACGCTCTCGCTCGTCACCGAGAAGACCCGCGACAAGCAGGATGATCCCAACGCGTTGTTCCTGCTGCGTCATTCGACGGCTCATGTGATGGCCGAGGCGATCCAGCGGCTCATCCCTGGTGCGCAGCTGGTGTACGGGCCGCCGTTGGAGAACAGTTTTTACTACGACATCGCGTTCCCCGATGATCGCCCGCTGCGCGACGGCGACTTTGAGGGGATTGAGAAGGAGATGGCGGCGATTGTCAAGGAAGACCGCCCGTTTACGCGCTATGAGTTGGAATACTCTGAGGGCATTAACAAGGTCAAGGCTCAGGGTTCAAAGTACAAGCTGGACAATGCGCACCGTGCACACGAGGCGGGCTCACTTTCTTTGAGTTTTTATGCTACGGGCGAGCCGGGCAAGGATTGGGAGGATCTATGTCGCGGGCCGCATGTGCCGAGCACGGGACGGATCGGGGCGTTCAAAATCATGTCATTGGCGTCGAGCTATTGGCATGGCGACGAGAACTCGGATCGGCTCACCCGCGTCTATGGGACGGCGTTCTTCAGCAAGAAGGACCTCAATGCCCACCTTGATCGCCTCGAAGAGGCGAAGAAACGCGACCACCGGGTGCTGGGCAAGAAGCTGCAGTTATTCCACATCGACGACGATGTTGGGCAGGGTTTGATTTTATGGACGCCCAAGGGATCAGTGATCCGCAAGGAGTTGCAGCACTTTATATCAGCGGAACTGGCCAAACAGGGGTATCACGAGGTGTTTACGCCTCACATCGGCAAGCTGGACCTGTACCGGACTTCGGGGCACTTTCCGTACTACTCCGAATCACAGTTCACGCCTTTGATCGAACGCGATTTCATGGTCAAACTCTCCGACGAAGGGTGCAGTTGTTCTCGACTCTCGAACTTTATCAATAAGGGTCAGGTCGAGGGGTTCATGCTCAAGCCGATGAACTGCCCACACCATATTAAAATTTACGACTCACAGCCTCGATCGTATAAGGACCTGCCGGTGCGACTCGCCGAGTTCGGGACGGTGTATCGGTGGGAGCAGTCGGGCGAGCTCAACGGCATGACGCGCGTCCGTGGGTTCACGCAGGACGATGCGCATTTATTCTGCACGCCCGAGCAGATCGGGCAGGAGGTGCAGGGGTGCCTCTCACTCGTCAAGACCATTTTCAATATCTTGGGAATGGACGATTATCGCGTGCGGGTCGGGCTTCGTGATCCGGACTCTGGGAAGTACACCGGCGATCCGGCGAACTGGGACAAGGCCGAGCAGGCGTGTCGCCAAGCCGCCCAAACCCTCGGCGTGCCCTTCACCGAAGAGCCCGGCGAAGCCGCGTTCTATGGACCCAAAATCGATTTCATCGTCAAGGATGTCATCGGGCGCGAATGGCAGCTCGGCACGGTGCAGGTGGACTACAACCTCCCAGAACGGTTCGATCTCTCGTACATCGGAGCGGACAACGAGAAGCACCGCCCGGTGATGATCCATCGCGCCCCGTTCGGCTCGATGGAACGATTCATCGGCGTATTGATCGAACACTTCGCCGGCGCCTTCCCGGTCTGGCTTGCGCCGGAGCAGGTACGCGTGCTTCCGATCTCTGAGAAGAGCAACGACTACGCCGCCGAAGTCCTCGAAGCCCTCAAGGGCATCGGCATCCGCGCGACGATGGACACCCATGACCAACGGGTCCAAGCCAAGATCAAGAACGGCTCGGAGATGAAGATCCCATACCTGTTGATCGTCGGCCCACGCGATGCCGAGAATCATGCCGTGTCGGTGCGTGCATTCGGTACGGAGAAGGATCTGGGCTCGATGCCGCTCGATGAGTTCGTCGCGGGGATCGCGGATGAATATGCATCGAAGGGCGCAAGCACGGTCAAGGATCGGTTCTCGGCTGTGCACGCATGAACGGGCCCACACGAATCGCCATGTGGTCCGGGCCTCGCAATATCTCGACGGCGATGATGCGGAGCTGGGGGGCACGCTCGGATTGCGCGGTGATTGATGAGCCGCTATACGCGCATTATCTGAGCACGCTCGAACCGTCACGGCGCGACAAGCACCCTGGGGTTGGTGATGTGCTTGGCTCGCAATCGAATGATTGGCGAGAGGTGGCTTCGATGCTGAGCGGCCCCATCCCCGATGATCGTCCGATCTGGTACCAGAAGCAGATGGCCCATCATCTCAGCGACGAGATGGAACTGGATTGGGTGGGCGAGTTGACGAACTGTTTTCTCATCCGAGAACCAGCGGCGATGATCACGAGCCTGATCAAGATCATCGACAGCCCGATCCCCGAGGACCTTGGGCTGCCTCAGCAAGTCCGGCTCTTCGAGCGGGTGAGGGAGATGACAGGGCAGGTGCCGACAGTGATCGACTCGTGTGATATTCTGCGCGATCCGAGCCAGGGGCTCTCGGCTCTGTGCAATCAACTCGGGGTGCCCTTTGACGAATCGATGCTCGCGTGGTCACCCGGGCAACGCCCCGAGGACGGGGTCTGGGCCCCGCACTGGTACGCGAGTGTGTATCAATCGACGGGCTTTGCGCCCTACCGACCAAAAGACGAAGAGGTACCCGCGTCGCTGCGTGGTGTGCTCGATGAATGCAACGCGCTGTACGAGACCCTCGCACAGCACACTATCTGTGTGGAGTCTTGATGCTGCAAACTTTCAACGAACTGAATCGTGATCTCAAGATCAACATCAACGGCGAGCTGATCCACCGGGATCAGGCCGGGATCTCGCCCTTTGATTCGCTTGTGCAGGGGGGCGACGGGGTTTGGGAGGGGTTGCGGGTCTATGACGGGAAGATCTTCAAGCTCGACGAGCATCTCGAACGCCTGCGCAGAAGTGCCAAGGCGCTTGCCTTTACGCAGATCCCATCGCGCGACGAGCTGGTCAGTGAGATCAAGAAGACGCTCGAAGCAAACGACATGCATGATGGGGTGCACATCCGGATCACGCTGAGCCGGGGCACGAAAACCACCTCGGGGATGGACCCGAGATTGAATCAGGCGGGCCCGACGCTGATCGTGCTCGCCGAGCACAAGGCGCCGGTGTACCGCGATGCGGAGGGGGGCAGCGGGCTCAACCTGTGCACAAGCAGCATCCGGCGGTTCGCGCCCGACATGATGGATCCCAACATCCATCACAACAACCTGATTCAATCGATCATGGCCAAGGTCGAAGCGAACGCCAACGGGGCTGACGATGCGCTGATGCTTGATCAGCGTGGTTTCCTCGCTGAGGGCAACGCGACGCATGTGTTCATCGTCGCGCCCTATCCCGCCCACGCGGGCGATCCGACCCAGGTTGTCCAGACCCCGACCACGAACGCCTGCCCGGAGGGCGTGACGCGCCAGACGATTCTCGATATCTGCGACGAGCACGGCATCCCTTGCATCGAGCGGGATATCTCGATGACGCATGTGTACAACGCAGACGAGTGTTTTACGACGGGGACGATGGGCGAGCTTGCGTGGGTCGGCAAGATTGATGGGCGAACCATCGGCGATGGAAAGATGGGATCATTGACGAAAAAACTCAGTGATCTCTATATCGCAAAGACCCAGATCGACGGCGTCGAGATCTGCTGAGGCAACCGCATCCGAGAAAGCTCGTATACTCTTGGGTATGAATATCTGGGTTTTATCGCTGTGGGGGATCGCGTCGTTGATGGCGTGCTGGAGCTTTTCACTCTTTGTGCGGTGGGTATCGGAGGCGGTCGCCCGCCGGCGGAAGCGGTTTGTTGCCAAGCGGAGCACTCGCTCGTTCTGGCTTGGGCTCGCATTGATGTTTGTGTGCGCGACCGTCGCGGTCTTTGCCGGGGCGATGGCGATCCATATCGAGAACCTATATACCGAATCATACAACCGATGGACCACGCCGATCGCGATCATCGGGGGCACCGTCGGGCTCTTCGGGGTCTTTACAATCATCTGGGCACTCGTCGGCGATCGGGCCCGCGGGCGGGTGCGGTGTCCCAAGTGCTGGTACGACATGAGCGACACGGTCGGGCTTCAGTGCCCGGAGTGTGGCCGCACGGCCAAAAACGCAAAGCAGTTCGAACGCGCACGGCGTCCCAAGTGGGCGTTTGTAGTGGCGTTGTTGCTGATCGGGGTCTCGGCATACGGGCTTTTGGTGAGCAAGCGGGTCGCGATGACGGACTATTTCGCTGCGGTACCGAGCTGGGTGCTGATGAGGGGGTGGGACTGGCTGCCCGAGAACTGGATTCTCAGTTCCAACTCGTCATTTGAATCGCCGCTCGAATACCGGCTCGGAGAGTATTGGGACGATGTCGATTGGGTCTCGTATGCAAGGCGACGCCGATTCGGGCAAAGGCTCGCCCGGGGCTTGCTCACGAACCAATCGGAGCGATGGGACTCCAAGCGCTTGGCGCTGATCGAAGCCGTGAGTTATGACCTGTCCCATGGGCCGCCCATCTTTCCCGAAGCCAACTGGAACAGGGCATGGCGCAGTCCGTCGCTCGATGTCGATAAACTGCTTCGGCTGAGCGCGATCGATATTCTTGATGCTCTCGCTACAGAAACCCCGAGCACCCTCCAGATTGAGATCCTCGATCATGATCCAATGGGCGGATTCTATTCGTACGGCCCCACCACGCCGTATGCCCTCGCCCGTGGATGGATTGAGGGTGAGATCGAATCTCAAGCCACACCGGATGGAGTTTCGTACGATTTTTATGGTGATCCCGATGAGGAGAAACTTGATGAGATTGAATCACAGACCCGTGCGCGTCTGAAGCAGGCCCTCTCGGGGATTAATGAGCGACTCTTGAGCGAGGCATTCCGCGCCAACTTGACAAGCTCCGATGATCTTCGACAGAGTTTCGCAATGTTGATCGCCGACGACGCGGGTGTATTGGGACAGCTCCAAGACGAGTTTCTTGATGCCGACGAGGATCCGCTCAAACTCTCTCCGATAATCCGAGCGGCTCAGTTGGGGTATCTCTCAGGGTGGTTTTCTGTCCAAGAGAAACAGCAGCTGATGGAGCATCTTGATGCGATGCTTTCGTCGAACGACTTGGGCGTGCGTGTCCATGCGTTGAGGGTTTTTCAGTTCGCCCAGCGTGGGCAAGGTCTCAACGAGGAGCACAGTACACCGATCTACCTGCGCGTCTATCGGCACGCGATCGAGCTCACGATTGACAATCACACGCAGATGTATCCGGACGACAACAAATCCAAATCAACCTTCCACAACATTGGTCTCCAACTGATGCTCAGGCATGATGTGAGCGGCGAAGAGGCGTATCCCTTCGTGCTCCGTGCCCTGCTCGCCGATCCAAAGAGCACGCCGTATCTCAACTCGGGATATGACCCGTTCGCCAGCAACTCGTACATCAAGGCGTGGGTGGAAAACTTTGCCCAGCTCAGCGGCGATGACGATCCAGACATCAAGGAATGGTTGGTCGAGAATCTCCCGGTCGAACTCGGTACCGAGTTTGACGATCTGATCGATCAGATCGCGGTCCGATTGCTTGATGATCCGGACGAACTGATCTCGAGTACGGCCGAGGAAAAGCTTCGGTCTCGGCTCGCCGACCCGCTCCTCGGCAGCGCGTCTGAGCCCTAAGCAGAGTTTCCGTTGAGTTCTGCCTGAGCCTCGGCGATGATCTCGATGACCTCGTCGGGGTCGTCCGTCACATGGAAGAGGTCCATGATTTCGGGGTTGACGGTTTTATTGGTGATGAGGGATTCTTTGATGAAGTTTTCCATCGGGGCCCAGAACTCTTTACCCATGATGATGATGGGGAAGCGTTCGATCTTGCCGGTCTGGATGAGCACCGCGGTCTCGAAGATTTCGTCGAGGGTGCCGAGCCCGCCGGGCATGACGATAAAGGCGTCGGAATATTTGACGAGCATCACCTTGCGGACGAAGAAGTATTTGAAATCGACGAAGAGGTCCAGATACGGATTGGGGTGTTGCTCGTGGGGGAGTTCGATGTTGCACCCGATGGACAGGCCCCCGCCTTCGCGTGCGCCGCGGTTGGCGGCTTCCATGATGCCCGGGCCGCCGCCGGTCATGGTGGCGTAGTCGGCATCGGCAAGCTTGCGCCCCATCTCACGGGCGAGTTGGTAGTATTCGTTGTCTTCTTCAAAGCGGGCAGAGCCAAAGACCGTGACGCACGGCCCGATGAAGTGAAGCCTGCGGAATCCGCGGATGAACTCTCTAAAGATATTGAGTGCGGTAAAGAGCTCTTGCCTGCGGAGGCGCGGGCCCTTGAGCAGATGGTGCTCGGAGCCCAATGGCGGGCTCTTGCCCCAGTCACAGCATTCGTCGGGATTCGGTTGGACCAGTTTGTTCGGTTCTTCGGTGGACATCGGGTGCTATTCTAGGCTCGGCAGGGCTGATCGGTGATCGGATGAGCGTATGAGTATACTTTGGTGTGGAACGGATCAGAAGGATATAGCGATGATTATATGGACGATCACCAATAAGCATGAGCTCGAAATTTTGGGCAACACGCACACACCGAGCGCCCCCCCCACTACCTGTGTGATCCTGATGCACGGGTTCAAGGGGTACAAAGACTACGGGTTTATCCCGATTCTGGCGCACGACCTGTGTGAGGCGGGGATGGTGGTGCATCGGTTTAACTTCTCGACCTCCGGGATGACCAACGAGATCGAGACCTTCGCTCGCCCAGACCTCTTTGCGCTCGATACCTGGAATCGCCAGGTCGAGGACACGGTTCGTGTGGTCGAAGCGGTGCGTTCGGGCGAAATTGAAGGGAGAGGATTGCCGATCTATCTGGTTGGTCATTCGCGGGGCGGGGCGACGGCGCTGCTGACGGCGGGGCGGTATGGGGATGCGATGGACTTATGCGGCGTCGTGACGATCAACGCGGTCGATGTGTGCAGCCGAATCTCGCAGGAAGAGCAAGACGCGATCATCAAGCGGGGGTACACAATCACCGAGAGCGCCCGAACGAAGCAAGCACTCAAGATCGGGAGCGCTTGGCTTCAAGAGCAGCTCGATGATCCCGAGGGGCACGATGTGCTCTTGCAGGCATCGAGAATCGCGTGCCCGGTGTGTGTGATCCACGGCGATTCAGATCAAGCAGTCGATCCCAGCGCGGGGGAGTCGATCGCCAAAGCCTGCGGAACAGATCGTGTATTGATCGCGGGCGCGAACCATGTGCTCAACATGCCCAACCCGAGTAGCGTCGAAGACGAGCGATCAGCACCGCTCACAGCCGCGACTGAAACCATTGCGGAGTTTATCGGCTCACATCGCGCGGGCTAAGAAATTGATTGGGTCATCAGGTCGACGATGATATCGAGCCCCTCGATGAGCTTTTCGCGTTTGGTGGCGAAGCTGATGCGGAAGTGGGTATCACGGGCGGAGAAGGCACCCCCGGGGATGGTGAGCAGGGATCGCTCGATCGCCCGCTCGGCGAACTGGGTCCCGGTGATGCCCAGATGCTCGGGCACCTTGATAAAAGCGTAGAACGCGCCGCCGGGGGGGGCGATCTCGGTGTGCGGCGAGAGCTTTTCGAGCACAAGATCTCTTCGGGATTGGTACTCTGCGACGAACGGGGACATGTCGGTCTCGAAGCATGCCTGGGCACCGGACTGCAAGGGGGCGGGGGCGCAGACGAAGGTGTATTGCTGGAGCTTGGCCATCTGTTCGACGATCGCCTTTGGTCCGGCGGCGTATCCCAGTCGCCATCCGGTGCACCCGTAGGTTTTACCAAACCCACGGATGAGCAGGACATCATCGTGCGAGCCTTCGATGCGCGCCGGGCTCGGGCAGCGCGGCGAGGATGGATCGCCGACGCATGCATCGGTTGTCGCATCGGAGAAGGCGAACTCGTCGTAGATCTCGTCGGTGATGAGCAGGATGCCCTTGGATCGGCACAGATCACGGAGCTTGATGCACTCGTCTTTGCTCATCACCACGCCGGCGGGGTTCGAGGGGGTGTTGAGCAGGACGAACTTGGTCTTGGGAGTGATCAGCGGCTCGATGCGCTCGGCGGTGAGCTTGAAGTCCGGGTAGGTATCAACCGTGATCGCCTTGGCGCCGAAGAGCGTTGCCCAGTGCGGGTAGGCGACGAAGTAGGGATCGGGGATGATGCACTCATCGCCGGGGTTGAGCAGGGCCATGAATGCAAGCACAAGCGCCCCCGAGGTGCCCGAGGTAATCAGCGAGACCGGGCCGGAGTGATCTGGTGTGTTGACGGTCTTGGTGTCCCATCCCAGATCGTGCTTGAGCCAGCCATTGACCTTGGAAAGGAGGGACGGGAGCCCCTGAGTGAGGGTGTAGCCATTGATGTGCTTGTCGATGGCGTCGATGGCGGCTTGGCGGATTGCTTCGGGGACGACGAAGTCTGGCTGACCAATCGAGAGGTTGATCGGATCTTTGAGTGTCGCCGCGAGGGCAAAGATTCTTCGGATGCCCGATGCGTCGATGGCGTTGGCGCGATCGGAGATCATCGAATCGAGATCAAATCCATCGAGGTTGGTGATCGGCGTGGGCTCAGCGGTGTTCATGGTCCAGCTCCCAAGGAAAAACAGATTCCGATCGAGCCCAAAGCCCGCATACCGAAACCTGCGTTCAGTTCACACGGCCCGTCCTGATACATATACTGACAAACACATCGCCCATCGATCGGGCATCATGCTTGTTAGTCTTTGACCTTGGTCTTGGGAAGCCCGTGGGCAGTGTTCTTGCCATCGACAAACTTGCCTTTTTCTTTGAGCGCAGCAATGCGCTCGGCGCGGGTCATCACATTGCGGATGGTGGTCAGGTTGCCTTCGGTCTTGAGTGAGGAATCGATGCTCATTAGTGGAACTCCGGTTGGGTGTGGACGCTCAATGTCCTGCACCTGATTTCTTGTTCTGTACGATCGCCGCGGTTTATGGCTCGTATTTTTCCCAGTTTGTCCGCGAGAAATCCGAGACCCCGCGTTGTTCCCGCTGCCACCGAGCCCCCAGATCCGCAACGAGCTGTTGATGCTCGGTGCGCTGGTTGCTCATGGCGCTCCACCGATTCCCTGGGATCGCAACCCCAAGTGAATACAGCGTATAGCGGGAGGGATTGTTGGCGCTCGAGCCGCGAGAATCCACCGAAAGGATCCCAATGACCCGCACACCGTGCGAATACATGAAGGAAATGGCGTCTGCGGCCTGTTCGGTGCTCAGTGTCGCGAGCACGAGGTAGTTATTGCCCGCAATCCGGGGGTCGGAGTCGAGATACCCCGATGGGCTCATCACCCCGGCACCGCCTGCGGCTGATGATGAGGGCTGATTGGTGGTATTTCGCGTCGAGTTCGATGCAGAGTTGCCCCCGGGATCAAGCGTCGGAAGATCTGTTCGTTCACTCGGCGTGACAGGGTTTGAGCCTTGGGCGGGTCGGACGACGGGCTGATCTTGGACATAGTGCTCGATCTCGGCTTTTCCTGCGGCAAGCCCCCGTTGATACCCAAACGCCCACGCCCCGATGATCAAAGCGAAGACGATCGCGATGCAGAGATAGGTCGTCGGCGTAGAGAGCCGGACCCCAGAATCAGTCTGGACCTCTTCGTCGAGCATCGCGGCGGCGGATCGCTCGGCGCGCGAGACACCACCGGATGTATCCCATGCGGTCTGCTTGGTCGGAACGGGTTGACTTGATTGTGGTTGTTCACCCGGTTGAGACGGCGGCCGCGGAGCAACTGGGGATGGTGTGGGCTGGGGCGTCGGCTGGCGCGCATTAGGATCGTCATCACGCTCACGCATGAGATCGAAGAGAGGCGGTCCAGATCGACGGTCGGTCATGAACCAATGATACACATTGAAATCCGCGCCGCCATGAAAACCCCTACGAAGTCGCCCGCTCAAGCCAACTTGAAGGCGAGAAAGACGCTATACTCCGCGCGGTATGGCCATCAACGAATCTGACATCATCACGATCACGCCCAAACCCATGAGCTCTGCAGAAGCGGTCTATATCCCCGCGATCATGAAGGGGTTTGGCACGACGATGCGTCATTTCTTTACCTCGTTTGGTCAGGGACGCACGAGCCGAACCCTGCAGTATCCCGAACAGCGCCGCGAGGACTATGCGCCTGAGCATGGCGGGATGGAGCTCTCGAACTTCCGTGGCGTCCATCGGCTCAACCGGGATGCCGCCGGGCGGGTCAAGTGTGTCGCCTGCATGATGTGCCCGACGATCTGCCCGGCCAACTGCATCCATATCGAGGCCGCGGAGTCGCCTTGGGACGATCGGGAGAAGTACCCCGCGAAGTTTGAGATCGACGAGCTGCGGTGCATCTTCTGCGGCATGTGTGAAGAGGCCTGCCCGGTCGACGCGATCGAGCTCACGCCGCTCTACGATGTGGTCGGCAAATCTCGCCAGGAGATGGTGTTCGACAAGAATAAACTATTGCACATCTACGATATGACAATCAATCAAAAACCGATGTAGCCTGCCTCAAACTTGATCGTGCGATGACTCGGGGACTGTCTATCGAGTCTGTAGATCGTGTTCGCCTGTATGTGTGTACAAAGAAACAGGCCGAGTTGATAACTCGGCCTGTTTTCAATACAGCTCTGATTGCGTTATTCTATTATTCGTCGGGCTCTTATCGACGCCGGCGAGTCATGACCATGCCGCCCATGCCCAAGAGAGCGAGGGAGCTTGGAGCCGGGACAATCGTGAATCCAACGCTGAGCTTGTACCCGAAGTTCTGGCTGTGTCCATCACCATCGGCAAGTTCATCGGAATCAACCGAGCCTGCACCAACATCACCAAAGCCCGAAAGCCCGATGTAGTAGATGCCTGCTGCGAGGTTTTCGATCTGGAGGGCGGGCATGAGCCCAACACCCGAGTCATCGTCAAACGCGATGACATCGCCACCATCGGCAACAACCTGCATAATCCCGTCGGCTCCAGCCGAGGCGAACCCGGCGAAGAACGAGAGCGATGCGGTGTCACTCAAGGTAAAGCGGAACCAATCGACATCGTTTGCATCGATGGTGCCGTCAACAAGGACAGCCCCGCCTGGTGCATTGAACAGGCCAATGTCATTGGCGGTCGCGAGGGTGTTGTTTGATTCTGATTCATTGAAGAACCCCGCATGTGCGGTGCCCGCCAAAGCAGCAATCGTCAATAGAGCTGTATACTTCATTCTTTCTCTCCTTCATAAACTCAGAGTCTGCAAACATGCGCAGGCCTCTGAACTCTTCTCTTAGAATAAATGTACACCATCACACGAAAAAACCCGAGGCAAAACCCGGGTTTTTGGGAATTTTGTGTTGATTTTTTCGTATTTTACCTACCTTTACACCCTTTTCGGGGTGTTTAAGGAGTAAAAACCAGCGTATTCGGTGAAAACCAACGATTTATCGGCGATCAAGCCCGACGGCGCCGGATCATCATCAGCCCGCCCGCACCAAAGAGTGCCATTGAGCCGGGTGCTGGGACGATCGAGAAGGCGACGCTGAGCTTGTAGCTGAAACTCTCGTCATGCCCAATGCCGTCAGCGATTTCGTCGGTGTCCACCGAGGTGCTGTCCACATCGCCGAATCCTGAGAAACCGATGAAGTAGGTGCCTGCTGAGAGATCTTCTAAGACGATCGCTGGCATGAGCCCCTCGCCAGAATCATCATCGAATGCGATGACATCCCCGCTATCGCCTACAGCATCTGTGACAATCTGCATGACCCCATCGCCTCCGCCGGCACCAAAGGCACCGAAGAATGAGAGTGATGCAGCGTCGCTAAGCGTGAATGAGAACCAGTCAACATCGCTGGTTCCGAGCGTACCCTCGATCAAGATTGATCCGCCTGGGGCATCAAACATGCCAACATCATTGGCCATTGAGAGCGTGTCGTTGTCTCCGAACTCGCTGAAGAAGCCGGCGTGGGCTGATCCTGCAAGAACAGCGATTGTTGAGTAAATGAACGCGTATTTCATATCTTCTTCTCCTCGGGAAGATGGGTGCGATGCAGTTGTTTGTGCATGCGTGAGTATGTTCTCCACCTGCAACATGCACCAGATCTGCCGAGAAACCAGTGGATCTGTGTTTTCTTTTTGCTTTCGTCCCAAAATTGGCCAACTTCGCGATCTTCAAGCCCTGTTTCATGCAAGTAGCTCAATAACCGCGGTAATTAAGGCTTTTTTTGTTCTCTCTGCTGGCATCCCGCCTGATCTGGTGTATTCCTTGTATCGGACGAAATGAGGACGCTGTTACTCATAAGGGGATAATGCAGGAGTTCAATGCACCCGCTGGACCTGTGTGACCCACAACTTGAATGCTCACACGAGCCGTGTGTGTGACGAATCAGAGAGAGGCCGCTTGGTGGGTGCAGAACCCGGCGGCCTCTTTCCTTTTATATACACACTAAAAACCCCCACACGACCGAGATTTCCCGCCCGATGCTTCAGTTTAGATCGTGGCGCGGAGCCCGCGGAGTTCGTTGGCGAACTCCATCGCTGCGGTGTGTACCGCCGATAGCCACGACCCGTCCCCTTCCGGCTTGGCAAAGATCACCGAGCGCGATGCGTTGACGATCACGCCTATCTGCCCGAGAGCGTCCGCATCAGCCCGGACCAGTGGTGCGATATCGGCGATGGTTCCGCCCTGGGCACCTATTCCGGGAACGAGAAACACCTGGTTCGGCATCACCCGGCGGAGTTCGCCCAGCTCATCGCCCGCCTTGGTCGCCCCCACCACCGCACCCAGGGCGCTGAGCCCACTTGGCCCGATCCACTCATCGCCCATCTTGGCGAGCATGGATCCGACCGCTTGGACGATCGAGCCCCCAGATTGGAGTGTTTGGAGCTGGAACTCATCCGAATCCGGATTGCTCGTCCGCGCCAGCGCAAAGACCCCGAGCCCGGCCCGGAGGAAGGGCTCGATCGACGACGGGCCCATATAGGGCGAGACGGTGATGCAGTTGGCACCCATATTGGCCGCCCCGATCGCGTAGTGCTCGGCGGAAGATCCGATGTCGGCGCGTTTGGCGTCAAGAATCACAATGAACCCGAGCTGGCGAGCTTTGTCGATCACCTTTTCAAGGATCGCGTACCCCGCTGAGCCATAGCGCTCAAAGCACGCGCTCTGTGGCTTGACCGCGGGGACGACCCCCGCGATCGAATCGAGGACCCTGAGCGAGAAGGATTCGATCGCTTCGAGTTCGCCGTCGAGACGGAGCGAGCGGGGGATCTTCTCGAAGACGGGGTCGATCCCAACGCACGCCGGGGTGCCCACGCGGTCGATGGCTTGAGCGAGGAGGTCAATCGGTGATTCTGTCGTGGTCATGTTCGGGTCTCCGGCCAGATCGGTCACTACACTTTAGCCGAGATGAAGCAGACGCATACCCCAACCAATCTCGATCTCAAGAAAGAAGTCGCACTGACCATCGACTGGTCCGACGGCACCCGATCGGTGTACCCAATCGCGTATCTCCGCAAGATGTCGCCCAGCGCCGATATGCGAGAACTTCGCAAGTCGATGGCCAAGAACCCGCTGACGATCCTGCCCGATTCGATGGGCTCGTCAGGACCGATCGCAGCCATCGGGGCCGAGATGGTCGGCAACTACGCGATCAAGATCGCATTCTCGGATGGACACGACACAGGGATTTATACTTGGGATTACCTCCGCCAGATCGACCCGGCAACCAACACGAGCGGCAGAGCCCCCGGCGATAAGGCGTCGCCTCACGATGACCCGCTGGGGTTGGGATCCAAGCGGTGAATCTGACCCTGACCACACAGATCCATGAACTGCCGAGCGTCCGGCGAGATCAGGTCGAGAAGCTGGAACTCCTCGGTGTACATAATATCGGGCAGTTGTTGGTGCATCTGCCTCACCGCCATGAGTGGATCCGGGCGCAGTCGGGGCTTGGGGATCTTGAGGTTGGGGTGATCGGATCGGCGGTAGGGGAGATCACGGCGACCAAGCTCTCTGGGTATGGACGAAAGAAGCGGTTCCAGGCGGTAATCTGCGATGAGACGGGACGATTGGATCTGGTGTTCTTCAATCAGGCATTCTTGGCTAAGAAGTTGCATGTGGGGATGACGATCCGGGTGCAGGGCAAGCCGACGAAGTTTGGGCCGGGGTTGCAGATGAACAGCCCGCAGTACACGATCATCCCGTTCGATGATGTTGAAAAGCTCGATCCGGATCAGGACGACGAGTACCGCCCGGTGTACCCGGCGACGGAGGGGTTGAGTTCGCAGCAGATCCACGCGATTGTGCGCACGATTCTGGATCAAGCGTGTGCGTTGCTTGAGGATCATCTCAGCGATGACTATCGCAAAGAGCGCGAACTGCCGAGTCTGAGCGATGCGTATCGGATGATGCATGCTCCTGAGTCCGAAGCCGATTTCGCTTCGGCAAGGAGGCGATTGGCGTATGACGAGCTTTTGATGTTGCAGCTCGGGGTCCACATGAAGCGGGCGCATCTGCGCAGGACGCTCAAAGCGCCGCCTTTGGCGCGCACCACGGAGATCAACGAGCGGATTCTGGCGCGGATGCCCTTTGTCCTTACGCCCGCCCAGCAGCGGGTGGTCGATGAGATCTCGCGTGATCTGGCGCTCGAGACCCCGACGAACCGATTGGTCCAGGGCGATGTGGGCTCGGGCAAGACCGTTGTGGCGCTTGATGCGATGCTGCTGGCGATTGCGCACGGGCATCAGGGGGCGTTGATGGCCCCGACGGAGTTGCTCGCTGAGCAGCATTATTTGTCCATAACCGAGATGCTCAAGGGGTCGAGTGTCCGGGTTGAACTCTTGACGGGGTCGATGCCGGCTTCGGATCGCGAGCCGGTGGTCAAGCAGATCGGATCGGGCGATGTTGATCTGATCATCGGGACGCATGCGCTCGTGTCCGAGTCGGTTGCGTTCCATTCACTGGCGGTGGCAGTGATCGATGAGCAGCATCGGTTCGGAGTCGAGCAACGGGCTAAGCTGCGGGTCAAGGGTGGGCAATCTGCGATGAGTAGCAATGATGGCGAGACTCCTCATGTCATTGTGATGACGGCCACACCCATCCCGCGGACGATCGGATTGACCATCTTTGGCGATCTGGACATCTCGACGATTGATGCGCTCCCGCCCGGGCGTGTGCCTGTGATGACCAAGCATGTGACGCCTGAGAAACGATCGACGGTGTACCACTGGGTGAATGAAAAGATCAAGGCGGGCGATCAGGTGTTTATCGTGGTGGCTGCGATCGAACCAGGTGGCAAAGAGGGGGCGGTGCGGGATCTGCGGACATTGATGAAGGAACTCGAAGGCGGGGAGTTGCACGATTGCCATATCGCTGCGCTGCACGGTCGGCTCAAGCGCGACACCCGCGAGCACATCATGCACCGATTCCGGGGGGGCAAGATCGATTGTTTGATCGCCACGACGGTGATCGAGGTCGGGGTTGATGTGCCCAACGCGACGGTGATGGTGATCGAGGATGCGGATCGGTTCGGATTGGCCCAACTGCACCAGCTGCGCGGGCGCGTGGGGCGTGGGGAGAAGCCGGGGGTGTGCGTATTGATCGGAAACCCCAAGACCAAGGACGGGATCGCACGATTGAAGGCGATGGTCGAGACGAACTCCGGGTTCGTGCTCTCGGAGAAGGATCTGGAGATTCGCGGGGCAGGCGATGTGTTTGGAACGAGACAGAGCGGGGCACCGCCATTTAAGGTGGCGGATCCGCTCAAGGAGTTCGAGTTGTTGGAGATGGCGAGAAGGGATGCGGGGCACTGGATCGGGGAATCGCCCACGCTCGATCGATCCGAGGACGCGATTGCGAGACGACGACTGCTCAAGGCCCACGGTCAGTGGCTCGGGCTCGGAGATGTGGGATAAATACCTGCGATCTTTGGCTGAGTTGGTCGATAGCAGGTATGAAAAGGAACTTCTATGAGCCAATGTGATCTCTCAGCAACTCAGCCTCAGACCGAACTGATTATCCCAGTGCCCGGTCCCAATACCCGTCCGTCAATCGTATTGATCACTTGCGCGGGGCGATCGGGGAGTAAGTGGATGCTCAAGATGCTCGATTTCCATCCACAGACACTCGGACGGAACGAGCCCGATCGGCCGAATATGGATCCGAGTCTCTCAGATCCTACTACGCTCAACTGGGATGAACGAGCGATGGCTTCAGGGGCTCGGATCGGGTTCGTTGATCAGGCACCCACTGTGCTCAAGGACCATGCGAGACTGTGGGTGAAACTGACACGGGCGGACAAGCTCTTGTACATGCACAAGCTGCAGAAGCTCTTCGGGCGTTATCCAGTGGCCGGGTATCCGTGGCTTATGTACAACACCAAGCGGATCGCAAACGCACAGCGAGTGATGAAAATTGTCAATGCCCGGCACATGATCTGCAGAATGCTCGAAGAAACAACACATATCCCGGTCATTCATCTCATCCGTCACCCCGGTGGGATGCTCAACTCGTGGTTAAATCGATTCGCACCAACTCAAGATCAAGAAGCGTTGCTCCGAAAGCAGCAGCATATCTTTTCACGCATCTGCGAACAAGATCCGGACTTTGCGGAGCTATCTGGACCAATGGAGTGTAAAGAACTCGCTGAGCTCAAAGTCTGGTGCTGGCGACATGCTCAAGAACATATGCTTGGCCTTGGGCGGGCGCACCCTCGCTATGCCCAAGTCACCTTTGAGCATCTCTCGCAGCGACCAGTCGAGATCATGGAACCGATATATGCTTTGTGTGGTCTTGAATATACCGATTCAATTCGGAGTCTGATCCAGCGAGAAACCGCTGATTCTCCTGAAATTGCTTCTGCTTGGAAGCAGAAACTCAGCGCTGAGCATCAGGATATGGTGGACCGAGTACTCGACGGGAGCCCAATCTGCTCCTTGATTTAAACATCGATCACGCATAATTGTGGATAGATTGATTTTCCCAACGATCGTGTATCGATCCATTAATCCA
>Ga0316206_1000666_pt1 | contig 40881 bp, 37 predicted proteins | sample 6monthpyrite_MG_FD_204942 | JGI IMG/M metagenome (GOLD analysis project Ga0316206, IMG submission 204942) | Microbial mat bacterial communities from mineral coupon in-situ incubated in ocean water Damariscotta River, Maine, United States -... | ecosystem: Environmental > Aquatic > Marine >...
TGTGTCTTATGACTGTGGCTACCTGTTTACTTTCACCGCCTTCAGGCGGCCTGAAAATATTACCAACTTAAAATGATTAAAATGCTATTTATTGTGCTTTATTATTTTTGTTTTTATTACCGCTAACAGTGTATTAGACAGACGTCTGTAATTTACCTATATAGACAGACGTCTGCCTAAATCATTTTGAGTTATTTTAATTTTGTAGCCTAATCGTATCAAGCTTATTTGAATTTACCACTTATTATTATAATTACTTATGATGATTTGAAAGCGCACAAAGCTACCGTCTTACAAATAATATTGAGAACAATCAGTATGTTATGAATGATATTCAAAATGAAATCATGTCATGCAAAAACTCTATGGAAATCAAATATAACAACATGAATAATCATTTACACATCATGCTAAAACGTTATCCACAGATTTTTTCAAGATATAGGCAGAAATTTATGCCTTATAGTTTATTTTTTGGCTTCTATTTATGCAGGCCTTCACTCTCATCATTGATCACAAACTATGCTGTGGCCAATAATGAATTGTTAACGCTGTTATATTAGCACTAACACTTTACAATTTTTCGCGTTTGGCGACACGTGATACTTTCCATGGGTTCCATTTGTCCATATACGATGCACCATGCAAAAATTCCATGATGTAGGCGTAACTTCTTACAATACGCAAGAACAAGCCTGTATAGATGGGTATTAAAGGCAGAAATAACGCTAGAAAATAATCCTTAGGTCGTAATGATTGGCGTAATAGTGCGCAGGCAACTATAAACTCCAGAATATTCGCCATAAAATACAATACGTAATTAATTATAAATATGTATTCCAGTTGTTCAGGGTGAAACATAACCATTTGTATAAAATAGATCCACCATTTTATATCCAGTATGATATTAAAAAATATATTTTCTGCTGTTGCCATGAAGTTGGCAAAACTGAACCGTGCAGATGGTAGCAGAACATCACGGTGTTTACGTACCCTAAACCGTACCATTGAACGGTCCCACCGAAAGCGTTGTTTTGCAAGACGTCTAAATGTTATAGGTACATTCGTGTAACATATCGCCATGGGTTCATGCACTACCCTGAACCCCAACTTTCTGATTTTCAGTGTTATGTCGCCGTCTAATCCCGGGCCTACATCCCAGCCATATAATCGATCGAGCACGTCTCGTCTGAAGGCACCATGTGCGCCAGCAATAATACGCAGGATATTTAATTCGGATGAAACGGTTCGACCGGTTGATATTGCTTTCAGGTATTCTATTGCCTGGAGTCGTGTTGCAATTGTTTCTTCGGCATTTGCAACACGTACATCACCGCCAACTGCCCCTATATTTGAATCCATATAAAACGGTAACAATATTGTTTCAACAGCATCGAGTGCGAGATGTGAATCTGCATCTACGTGCACTATGTATTTACCATGCGAATATTTTAACGCGGTATTTGCAGCAGATGCCTTACCACCACGCACTTCATTTCTGATAAAACAGTGTATCTTACCGTCACGTTCCAGTTCTCGGCAGATTTCAGCCGTATTATCATCTGATCCATCATCAACAACTATCAGCTCGATATTTTTATAGGTCTGGTGATTCAGTGAACTCGCAAGCCTGGGGATATGCTTGCCTTCATTTTTTCCTGGCACAATGACTGAAACCAGCGGCCGCTCTTTATAAAGTCGCTTACGCGCATTGCTATATTTTGCTTTAGCAAATACCCGTCTAGGTATATACATAATGATAACAACAACATCAAGAAACAGATATCGCGTCATATCCAGCAGAAAAAATGGCCAGAAATATGCGAGCACTTGTCCATATGACAAGCCAGCAACAAACTCTACAACACCCTCAAATAGCATTATTTTCCAGAAAAGCTTCGAGAGTTTTTTCCAGATCAAGCTGCTCGTTGATCTCTTCTACACCGACCACCAATTCTGGCGTAAAATCCAGATTATTTTTAAATAACGCTGTAACACCCTCACGCAGTCTTTCAACAGCACGGTATGCATGTTCTTTTTTAGTTTCTGTCATGATGACAAAAAAGATGCTTTCGTTACGTGCTGTTATTACGTCTGATTGACGTAATACAGTCTTAAAGATAGTGCTTAACTCTGCGAATACTTCTTGCGCCCTACTGCCAAGCTTTATATATAATTGATCCAGATCCCTGAACTGAATCATGGCCAATGAACTTGACGTAACCTTGTAACGGTTAATACGTGCTGCTTCTACATTGAAAAAATCGCGAAATGCATTGCTCGAATACAGATGTAACTCTGCATCAAGTAAATTGGTGAACAATGCCTCAAGACCATATTCCGCTGCGTTAAGCCCAATAGCAGAAACTGTATAGGATTGTATTACCCTGACTTCCTGGTTTTCAGGTTCAACACTCCTGCCACAGTTATAACATTCTGTTACTATTTTCGGATCCTGAAAGGTATGGCTGCATTGATTACAATGATAAACCATCGAAGGTTTGTCATAATCAACACCAATATGCCGTAATTGACGCTCACACTTTGGGCACTGTAACTGATCACCCTGCTTAAATTCTGACATCTCGGCGGTATAGGCACATTTGAAATGATGTACCAACTCATCCAATGTTAGATCATCTGAACTACAATGCGTGCACGATTCCTTAAAGTTTAAAAATGCACTGCCGCAATGACTACAATAATGTGCCTTTGACACAAAAGCCGGTGTTAGTAGATGTTGGCTTTCCAAAAAAGACAGTGTCTCCATAACGCCGGTATCGCGTTTAGCAAATAACGGTTCCAACACCGGGTATACATACCCCGAGCTTCGGCGAATAGTTGTGATCGGTTTGAGTTCAATATTTCTACTGGTAATTATCCTTAATACCTTGAACGCAATATTTGAATCTTGTGCACTATCGACTTTGGAAAGATGATTGATCCAATGGTTAATATGTTCGACTCGTGACACCCAGTCTTCGATGATGGCGCTATCTACCGACATTGTATTGACATGTCCATCCGCTGCCTTATGTATTTCTGTTGGCATATCCATTGATTCCATCAAATAGATAATCGGTCGTAGATACACTTTCGGTGACAGGTTACGACGTAACTCACACACTGTCTGCCAGCCTTCCTGCCAGATACGCATATCAACCAACCAATAAGAAACATCTTCAATTGCAAGACTACCCACCCTGTCCAGCGCAATACTCTCAACATTTGCAGGCGCCACCTGATCATCATTCGTTTTTATATAATAGGGCTTTCTCATTTTCGCCCCCTTACTTTTACTTCCATGCGATCATAACCCAACCATAAATTACGCGTCTTATCGTCTATTGGTTGCAAGTGCACACGTATATCCGATTCATAAGGTTTATAATGATCCAGTTGTCTTTCTGTGGCCGTATAGGCTGCCGAATTGATTTCTCTTATGCTGCCCTGACTTTTTGTCCCGTCCGGAAATTCAAGATCAAGCTTGTTGCCTATTTTAATATATTTCAATACATCTCGATCAAGGTAGACCTCTACACGTACTGGCGCAGTATGTTTTATTAATGTCACTATGGCCTCACCGCGCTGTGCGAATTCCTTTGATCGTTTATGCACTGCCGTTACAACCGCGTCAAATGGTGATTGTATTTGTTCGTTATAACACTCTTTTGGCAGGCTTATTTGTTTCTGATACTGCTGTAATTTTTCAAGACGCTGATTCTGCAATACGATTTGTTTTGATAACAAGGCAATATCATTCGCAACAGTTTCCTGCTCCCGCTTGATACGCTCCGTGTTCCCTATCAATCCTCTATCTAACTCTAACGCACGACGTAATTCGTATTTCTTTTCAGCTTGCTTGCCAGCTGCCAGCTGCGTACGCAACAGGTTCCGTTTAGCAATATTACTATCTATTTCGAACCGCAACTTATCAATACGGCCATCATGTTCTATTACACAATCGCTACGCGATGCCTCTATGGCCGCAATTTTGTCCTTTGCCTTAAGATTTTTACCTTCTGTTATATTGATGCTGGCTATTCGCCCACCACGACTTGAACTAATGATTGTTTTCTCGACTTCAACTACCCCGAGCTCTTCATAATACCAATATCGTTTTGAAAAAATAAATATCAGATAACCTACAGCCGCTATCAGTATTAAAAAATAAATCATCTGTGTGATATTGGCTTTACGATTTTTTGGTGCTTCACCCTCTGGCAATGAGGTCATGTAGCTTTTTCTATTTCTGAGCTTCATCTTTTCACCCCTGCCTTTTGCATAAAGGTCCTGAATTGGTGAAAACCAAATTGATACACACCCGTATCACGCTGCAACACACCTAATGCTTTTTCCATTTCCCATTCATCTGTAAATTCTTTTACGCTCAATACAACAACGGCTTTATCCATATCTGTTTTTGCTAATACTTTCTTGACTCTTCTTACCATTACCTCGGCATTCTTGTTTTCATAGGCCATTATGTAGACCTTATCTACTAAATCATTAATTCTTTGATATACACTGGCAGGCCAATGTGTCGGTACCGCAACACTTAATTTACTATCGATTAAACCACTACGTAACCTGGCCAACATTGTCAGATAATGTTCCAGGTATATTTTTTTGTTCCGTTTATAACCCGCTACTGTGTGTGGCTCTATATCCAGATGTATACTGCCCGTTATTTCCGCTTTGGTCATTGCCAGCAGGCTGGCGCGTTCATGTTGCTCTGGTTTAAACCATGAATTTGATCCAACAATGGTTTCTATATGAATGCCTCGTGTGTCTGCCTGTTTGACAAATTCAGACATTTTAATTTGATCTGTCTTTTTACCCGCAGATAGCAAAACTCGTTTTATAGATTTTGCCTCGACAAAATCAAACAGCTGCTGGTTAGCCACTGCATTAAATGTCTTCGACCAAAGGTAAATTGAGCGCTCGCCAATTCGTGCACGGTGGTTTTTCTCCTGCATGGATTTTATTTTTATGAAGGCTGGTTTGTACTCAACTCGTGAAACCAGAAATATCTCATTAACCCGTCTGTACAATTCTTCTTTTGCTTTCACCAGTTCGATCGATGCATCAAACAGATTACGTACACGCGCGACGGCTGCAGCCAGTTCAAGATCATGATTCAATCCTTTTCTGACAAAAACACGCCTTACGCGTTCTTTGCTTTTAAGGTAACGATATTGCTGTTTAACAACGCGCGATTTTTGCTCTCTTAATTCTTCATAGGCTGCACGTGTTCTCGCAATACGCTCCCAATTTTGCAGCTCCGCTTCCTCTTCTACCTGTTTGAGGCGATATGAAAGTGACTTCCTGTTTTTTTTCTCAAGGGGAACCGTAAATCTAACCCCGGCAACAACACCCTCGTCATTTCCGCTTCCACCAACATCAAATTCCTTGCGCAGGAATAAACGTAACTTGTCATTGTGCCTGTATTGATATTTATCCTTGAGGGATTGCCTGTTCAAGAAGTTTAATTTTTCTGCCCGCTCATCTTTCCGGATAGCATTGATCACTGCCGACATGTCCACGTCTATCACAGCGGGATTCACTAGTTTCATCAACCCTTCATTCCAGTGACTATCACTATTCAGGTATTTCAATTCATCCCTTGCCACCCTGATATCCTGTTCTGATACCAACAGGTCATCCAGATAACTCCATCCTTTGAAGTAGGCGCGTTTTTCAATTTGATAAACCGGCTCCATCAATTCCAGTTTTAATGTGATTAAACTAGCCTGTATGCCGACAAAGGTTTCATTTAGTTGGTAGCGTCGGCAACGGTATGTTTTATCAAACCGTTTTATCTGACCATGTAGTGCCTCAATTTTGGCCTGCCGATACAAGGCCTCTGCCTGCCGCTTATTGCCCTTATAACCCTGCCTGAGAATATCCCATGATAATTCCAGGTAGGCGCTGGCATCACCGTCGTTATCACTCAAGCTTTCACTGGTATATGCGCCTCGCACGCTCAAGCCATGATTAGATTGTTTGTTTTTTGCCTCGGCCTGAAGCGCCAGGACCAACAAGTTATTCGGGTCTGGTGTTTCACAATCCTGCGTGAGAATGTTATTGATGTGATCTTGGCTGGTATCCACCTGCATACGATCCTCAAGGCGATTCGTGACCTGATGCAAGATTGCCCAGAGTTTTTCAGCCTGTAATGCAGATTTAACTGGGCGATCGGATGCCTGTGAGCTAACACCTGATATTAGTACCGCCAAAATTACAAATAAATTACTTAACTTTCTTGTCACTATTAAACCTTCTGATGGAACTTCTAGCCTACGGGTTACCTTTTCGCAGCCATGGCTGTGCTCAATTTATAAATAAATGATAATTTTAACAAATATCGGCAATTCGGGGAGGTTCTGAAGTGTTTGATTATACTAATTTTTAGGGGATTTTTTAGCTAAGAATGACATACATTTTAAGCCATCTTTATATTTTACAGGTTACTCTTCTCTAAACACCGAGATTACTTCATATCCTACTGATTATAAAGAGAATTACTGTGGCGCAGAGACCATGACCTTAAATTTGTTTTCGATGGCCTCATCAAGTGCATCACGTGATTGCAGGTCTTGTTTCAGGCGCCCTGCCTCTTCAGCCAACACCTTGCGTTGTTCTGGATCAAACAAACTTAGGGCAATATGAATGGATTCTTCGCTTTCTGACAATATTGTTGGTAGCAATTCATCTGCTGCAATACCGCTGTCAGTTCTTAACATATCTACAACAACCGGGTAATCAAGCAATTTGAGATGAATCTCGCGAGCTTGCTGTTCCCGCGTCAACTCTTCTACGGCTAACGGGTCTTCACCGGCTGCGGCCCAAATCGACTTCATTATCGCCTCATTTAATTTCAACAGGCCATCACGCTCGCGATCATGTTCACCGGTAAGCCCGACACACTGCTCATAAAGACGGTCGGTACGTTCTTTGGTTTCAATAATTTTGTCTGTTTCTTCCCTGCCTGAAAACCCGCCAACCTCGGTTAATAAAGCTTGCAGAGACTCAATAAACTCAACAACCTCATCCTTGTCTTGCTGGCGTGCCGATGCTAACGCTTCCTCACTAACCTGTTGTTGTGTTTCGGAAAATAACGGATTATTAAAGCGTCTTTTCATCTGGCGTTCGCGATAGCCAGGTTTGTCTATAAACTGGAGTTTACTCATGGGGTTCCAACAATTTGTTTTTTAATCGGTAAACAGGAGATCAGTTTTCCTGCAGATCAAAGTTATCTGTAGATGGCAGCAGTAAATTGACGGTTTGTGAATGATCATAACCATAGAATTCCTTAAGATAGGTATAGATATCCCGCTCCACAACGACATTCTGATTAATACTGTCAATAACGGTACGAGCCAAGGCCGATGCCTCTTCTACTGGCATCTGGATAGTAAATAATCTGCCTTCGATTCGGAAACCAGCCTCAACCATTCCATTGCGAATAGCTTGCCAGACATTGCGACACTCATCATAAGGATTGGTGTCGTAATCGAGATTAATCATAATACCGTAGCGCATTAAAATCCCCATATTTATATTATTATTATAGGTGTGGAATACACCTGTTGGTAATTTAGCTTTACCTAACATTACCACATATTAGTATTTTTACATGTTTTCACATTAACCGCGAGCGCGTCAAGCCTGTTTCTATGAGCAATGGTGGTATATTTCGGATAAGCGGTAATTATACAACTATAAAACAATATTATCAGTATTTACAATGACTTATATCATCAATACAGGCTCGTCCAGTCTTGCTGCCTGCTCACGTAAGGATAATATCTGCTCTTCCCAATAACGTGCTGTATTAAACCACGGGAAATTATGTGGAAAAGCCGGATCGCCCCAACGTCGTGCAAGCCAGGCTGAATAATGTAACATACGCATGGTTCGCAAAGGTTCAATCAAGTTCAACTCACGCACATCAAACTCCCTGAACATCTCGTAGCCTTCGATGATATCAGATAACTGCATGCTCATATCCTGCCGATCACCAGATAACAACATCCATAAATCCTGGATTACGGGCCCTGTACGCGTATCATCAAAATCAACGAAATGCGGTCCATCATCAGTCCATAGAATATTACCGGGATGACAATCACCATGGATGCGCAATTGTTTTACCTCGCCGGCCCGCTCATAGCAACGCTTGATCTGAATTAACAGGTCATCAGTTAATGTCTGGTATGCCACGAGTAAATCACGGGGAATGAAATCATGCTCCAACACATACTGGATCGACTCCTCAGCATAGCTTTCGATACTGATACCAGGCCGATGTTTAAAGTCTTCTAATTCACCCAGCAAATGAATTTGCGCCAGAAAGCGCCCCATCCATTCCCTATGCTCGGCCGTATCCAGATCAGGCCAATGCCCGCCTTCGCGTGGGAAAAGGGCAAAACGAAACCCTTTATACTCATGTAAGGTTTTTCCCTGCCTATCCTCAGTCGGTGCGACTACAGGGAGCTCTTTGGCAGCCAGTGCCAGACTAAAAGCATGTTCTTCCATAATGGCATCATCGGTCCAGCGTTCCGGACGATAAAACTTAACAATCAGTGGCAAGCCATCTTCGAGGCCTACCTGGTAAACCCGGTTTTCATAGCTGTTTAAAGCCAATTGCCTACCATTAGTGAGATAACCCAGGTTTTCAATCGCCTGTAAAACCACATCGGGTGTCAGGGCATCATAGGGATGGGGATTTACCACGCTTTAATTTCCATTTTCTGACCATATAATCCATGTTAGATTAACATCTTTTCACGCACACTGGATTTAAATAACACATGAGCAATGAAAACCCCCTACTGACTTTTCAGGGCCTGCCCCCGTTCAGCCAGATTAAACCAGAACATGTTGAACCGGCCATCGACCAGATACTTAACGATAACCGGCAACAATTAGATGCCTTGCTTGAATCCGGCAACAACCCGGACTGGCAAAACCTCGTTGAGCCGATCGAAGACATGATGGATCGACTCAGTGCTGCCTGGTCTCCCGTCAGCCATATGAATTCCGTTGTGAATAGTGATGCACTGCGCGATGCCTATAACGCCTGTCTCGAAAAACTCAGTGAGTACTACACAGAGCTCGGTCAAAACGAAAACCTGTTCAAGGCTTATCAATCACTTGCCAGCAGCCCGGCCTTTGCACAACTCGATGAAGCCCAAAACAAGGTTATTCAAAATGAGATGCGTGACTTTCGTTTATCCGGCATTGATTTGTCGGCTGAAAAAAAACAGCGTTACCGCGAAATCATGCAACAGCTTTCCAAACTGACATCCAAGTTTGGTGAAAATGTACTTGATGCTACACAGGCATGGAGCAAGCTGATTACTGATGAACAAATGCTTGATGGTCTTCCCGACACGTCCGTCGCCTTGCTTAAACAACAAGCCGAAAATGAAAATAAATCAGGTTGGTTACTTAATCTCGAATTTCCATCTTACTACCCGGTTATTACTTACGCTGATAATCGAGAGTTACGCCGCGAAATGTACGAAGCTTATGTTACACGGGCATCAGATGAAGGCCCTAACGCCGGCCAATGGGATAACAGCCCGGTGATGAATGAAATTCTGGCATTACGACACGAGGTTGCACAATTACTTGGTTTTAACAATTATGCAGAACGTTCTATCGAAACTAAAATGGCAGCCTCTACGGATCAGGTCGTACAGTTCCTGCAAGAGCTTGCAGACAAATCACTGCCAGCAGCGAAGCTGGAACTCGAACAGATCCGTGCCTATGCCAAAAAGAAATACGGTGTTGATGAACCTGAAGCCTGGGATATACCTTATTACTCTGAAAAATTAAGACAAAGCGAATACAATATTTCGCAAGAGGAAGTTAAACCCTACTTCCCTGCACAGCAAGTTATTGACGGTATGTTTGCTGTTGTCGGCAAACTCTACGGCATCAGTATTATTGAAAAATCAGGCATCGATACCTGGCATGAGGATGTACAATTTTTCGAGATAAAAGATAACAACGGTGAGACACGCGGGCAGTTTTACCTCGACCTGTATGCACGTGCCAACAAACGTGGCGGCGCCTGGATGGATGAATGCATCAGCCGTAAAAAACGTGATGGTGAAGTGCAAACGCCTGTTGCTTACCTTACCTGTAACTTTACACCCCCCATCGGGGATAACCCTGCCCTGTTAACGCATGGCGAAGTAGAAACGCTGTTTCATGAATTTGGCCATGGCCTGCACCACATGCTAACCCGGATTGATTACACCAGTGTATCCGGTATCAGCGGTGTAGCATGGGATGCAGTTGAATTACCGAGCCAGTTTATGGAAAACTGGTGCTGGGAACGCGAAGCACTCGATCTGTTTGCCGCCCATTACCAAACAGGCGAAAAGATTCCTGAAGACCTGTATCAGCGCATGAAAGCTGCCAAGAATTTCCAGTCTGCAATGCAGATGGTACGTCAGCTTGAATTCTCATTGTTCGATTTCCGCTTACACAGAGAATATGATCCAGACAAGGGTGCGCAGGTTTACGAATTACTTGATGATGTACGCCAACAGGTGTCCGTACTACAACCGCCATCATTTAACCGTTTCCCGCACAGCTTTTCACACATCTTTGCAGGTGGTTATGCTGCCGGTTATTACAGTTACAAGTGGGCAGAAGTATTATCAGCCGATGCCTTTTCTGCATTTGAAGAAAGTCATATATTCGATCAACAAACCGGACAACGGTTCTTGCAGGCCATTCTCGAAAAAGGTGGTTCACGTGAACCCATGGAACTGTTCGTTGATTTTAGAGGACGCGAACCTACAATTGATGCCTTGTTGCGTCATTGTGGCCTGGCTGCCTAAATCAGAAATACCCTGCTCTAGTATGCGAGCAGGGTGCCTTTCCAGCTATAACCAGCAAGATCCTTCAGCATTATTTCCTTGCCCGTATCCATAAAGGAATAATCACGAAAATCTTCTATGTATCTAGAGACGTCCAGATGTTTATTACGTTTATTTTCAAACGTAATAATCTTTTTACCATCAAAATAAACGTCTATCGGAGTTTGTAATTCAACGTCCATTTCATCAAAGTCCACTTCCAGTATCGCCGTGCCATCGCTCCACACCTTAAACTCAAACTCGCCTTCTGAACTGGAACCACCCATTACCGGCTTAAGTTTTGCAACCAGCTCCTCCTTTAAGCTTTTGAATGCCGGTTTTTTATTCTTGCCTACCATAGCCATATCCTCAGGCTCTCTTGCTTTTTTATACCCTGGTTCTTCATCATATTCATGCGTACTAAACTTAATATGTGGCGCCTGTTGCTGACATTTAGCCACTATTTTTTGCAACTGCTTGACGCTACTGTTTATATAAATATTTACCGGCAACAACATCTCGTAGCCATCATGCAATTCAATGATCACCTTATTTCGTAATACACGGTGCTTGCCTCGTCGCGTCCAGTATTGTTTTATTTAAATACCAACAATATCGTTTGTTGCAACTTCTTTATCTGTTTTGCCATTCACCAGCCAACCGAGTTTGCCACCCTGAAGATAAATTGCATGGGTTGTGTTTTTAAGGCCCATTCGTAAACCAAAAAACACAAAGAGACCAAATATGCCATAGACGATCCACGGCAGCTCCTTGCCACCTAAAACACTACCTGTTATACCTGCCACGCCTACTAACAGCATGAAAATACCCATTAGACGAAAATTGGTTTTATGTAATATTTGCTTTTCCATATCGAATCCTTATGACTGTTTTTATTCTTTTAATCACCTAAACAATCTGCCATGATCATAAATCCACGTGCATTATAACGATGTCATGATTATGGTATCGGGCGCGCTCCAATACTTGCCAACCAAGCTGTCTATAGAATGACACCTGATCAGGCGTAAATAAATACAAATGCTTCAGACCCGCTTTTCTTGCTTCAGACATTACATGCTTGACCAGTTGTGTTCCAATACCCTTGCGCCGCTGATCAGACCGGACATATACGCTAGCAAGCCAGGGGCTTAAATCCTTTCTGCTATCCATATCATATTTTATTATTGCAGCCGATCCTGCCAACTCTTGTCCTAATGCAATGTAGGTGCCTGGAATGAAATCATCCTCCAGATACCCTCTCATTTTATCAATTCGATCTTGTAAGCTACTTCCGGGGTTAAGCGCTGCCCATTCGCACTGATGCCATTCAGCCAGTTTCTCCAGATGTTCTGGTGCGTCTTTAAGGTTTATTATTTTCACTAGCCAGGCATTCCTTTATTACACTCCAGTGCTTGAGCTTTTCTTCCTTGCTTATGGCAGCATGCGCGGGACTGGTTGAGGGTAGACGTTGGTATTTAAGATAATCAAAACTATCGGGTAAATCAGATAATATATGCTTTTTATAGACTTGCTCTGCTTTTGCACCATTAAAAAAAACAAATTTTATATTCTTATATTTTTTTAGAAAGGCCTCGAAGTCATTAGGTACGACAGACTCGCTTTCAATATCTGAATCCAGACTTCCCTCGCGCCGACAAGTTTTTAAAACATCCCATATAGCTATATTTTTGTTCTGCGTGAGTACAATGCGTTGTTTATAACCCAGTGTTCTGTCAATCCCAAACAGACTTTCGATAATAAACCAGAAACTATTTTGAGGATGCGCATAATACTGAACTTCCTTCAGGGATTTAATCCCGGGCATTGAGCCCAATATTAATATTTTCGCATCACTTGATACGACAGGTGGAAAACTGAATATCGCCGTCATCTAACTTTGTTTAAAAATCCAGGACCTCAATTTCCAGAAACATTTTGGAAACATGTTTACCTATGCTTTCATCAAACCCACTCCAGTCTTTATATGCTGACAATTGCTTGATGGCAACAGACTTGATCTCATAGTTTTCCAATGAGCGTTTATATCCTGCCCGAACTGTTTTTTGTAGAGTCAATAAATAATCCAGAAATGGTTTAACGGCCACATCATATTTGCCACTTTTACCATGGCCTGGTACAAATATCTTCATACCCAGGTTTTTTACATACTGAAGTACTTTTATGCTGCCGTGCATACTAGACGTATTATCAAATCGGCCCATACGTTTATTAAAACTGTTGTCACCCATGAACAACGTTTTACTTTCTACATGTTCAATCATGATATCGGTACTGGTATGCGCGGGGTTCATTGAATGTATTTTAAAATGCTGGCCTGCAAATATTAATTTATCTTTGTGCTTGCTTTCATTTTTTGGCACGACCAGTTTTGTGCCTTTACTGGCACCGCCTGTCAGTTGACTCATGATATCGAGCCACTGCAAACCTGCCTGATCATTCGCCATGGAAATCATTTTTTTATGACCAAAAATCTTTACCTTCGGATAGGCTTCCTTAACTGCATGATTACCTAACCAATGATCACCATGGATATGTGTATTAAAAACGGCAACAACAGGTTTGTTGCTGATTAATGCCATCTCCTTCAAAACATGCTTGCCTACTTGATAAGTGCTGCCCGGGTCAATTAGTACAATACCCTTGTCACCTACAATTATCCCTGGGTTATTCATAAAGCCTTTATTTTCTTTATTCGGTAACGCTAATGGTCCGTGCATAACATAGACATTTTTAGCCAGTTTTTCGAATTTGAAATTGCCTACACCCGGCAGCACCCAGGCATGAGCACAGACAGGTAACATCACCAACAATAACAGCCAACTTCTCATATCTCTATTCCACCTCATTGCAATCTACAATAGTTAAATTATTACGTCATTTTCGCCTGTTGTTCTTTCAACCAGCTAAATGCATTATCTCTATCACCAAACATTTGTATGTTCCACTTCCTTTTACGCGGTGTATTAATCAGAGTTTCAGTGGTGCTGGCTGATACCCTGTTATAGGTAACAACCGCCATGGTATTGATTTCAGGGATTGTGGCAAGATTTGACTGTGCATTAAAGTCATATGAATATGCATTTTGCTTGTTAATCAAAAGGGAAAATGGTGCCTGCAAATGTTCAAGCAAACAATCATGATAACGTTCTACCATTGCTCCATCCATTTCAACCCCTTCGTTAATAATCACTTCTGCAATATCATGTCTAAGAATAATAACTCTGCCAAAATCCAGATCACAAACATCCATATCAATCTCCTTTTTGATTAACGCGGTATTTCCTTTATATATACATCCTGCTTGTTATACGGTATTTCAATTTGTTCTGTAATAAATCGTTTATATACGAGCGTATTTAATATATCCAGTACTTTCCCTCTGAGCTCCGGGTTTTCAATCCAGCATAATAATTCCACGTTCAGTCCTGAATCACCAAACTGTCTGAATCGCACTCTCGGCTCCGGATCATTACAAACTTGTGGCTCGGACAGTGCGATTTCCATCAAAATTGATTTGACCTGATCGATATCTGAACCATAAGCAACACTGACAGCGACGCGTAGACGGAATTTCTCATGCGGGCCACCTGATTCATTTATGATACGCGTATTGCCCATAATAGCATTAGGTATGGTTATTTCGACATCATCTCGTGTCAGCAATCTCGTGCTGCGTATGCCGATATGGGTAACCTTACCGCGCTCTCCACTATCGAGAACGACGTAGTCACTAATCTTATATGGCGTATCTGCCAATATAAAAACACCTGAAAACAGATTAGCGAGCGTATCTTTTGCTGCAAAACCGATTGCGATACCGACAATACCAGCTGACGCAAGCCATGCAGTCATATCGATATTCCAGGAGCGAAAGATAAAATAGACAGCAACTACAAGCACGATTATAAAGGCCAGATTCTCAAACAGTGGAACTGTTTGCTTACGAATTAATAATTGTCTTGACGAGCTGGCAGTCATCGCACGCAATGCAATTCGTATCGCACGTACTATAAACCCGGACCACAATATTATCATTAATGTCAGTAATACTGATTCAACAATCCCATGAAAAGTCGGCCCTGGCTTCAAGGGTAACAACGCAGTCATAATACCGACAAACAGAACACTCCAGAATACCGGCCTGTGTAATGCTGCGATTAATTTATCATCCCAACTAAAACTGGTTTTTGCCGCCAGTTTACCCACTATTCTGTTAACAACAGCCGCTGTAATGACGGCAATTACAAGAAATAAACCAATCAATACAATTGAGAAAACAAACGGATAGTCTCCAAAAAAGTCACCAACCGGTTGAAGGTGACCCAGAATATCTGAAAACAATGCAGTCTTTTGTGTATCCGTAGCACTCATGCGTTCTAACCTTTGCTAACTAACTCAATAGCAAACCTATAAAATAATTATATCAAGCACTTATATAGCCTCCACCTTAATATCAGGAGACGAAAAATTACTGATCTTAGGTTATATAACTATGACAGTGGAATTACAAGTCTCACAAACTTGTATTGATATCATGGTATTGCTTTGTCATTAAATATTATGACCATCTCGTGACTAAAGCCAAACATGCCATTTCCACTATCCAATACACGGAAATTGAATCACTCACGTTGCGTTAATAACAACACATCTTTTATTACAATTTTTCCAGGATTTCTTTAAAAACTACCTTGATCTCACCTGCAAGATCTTTTATCGCGACATTGTCTACGGATCTGAACAGCCATTCCGGATTTATCATGGTGACTTCAACATTATTCTTGCTTAGTGCATGAAGTACGATACTAAATGGCAGCAATACTCCTACTTTTGGGTCGCTGCTGAACAACTGATAACCCACCCTCGGCGTATTTGTACCAATGATACGAATTTGTGCTAGATCGACATCCAGTTTATTTTTTAATGCACCTTGCACATCTATATTGGCTGCTATCAAATAATTATTTTCATGCAAAAGCGTTTCAAGATTTAACAACACAGCATCAAATGAATCATGAATTTCCCGGCTTAAATAAAATGACATATTTGTTTTTCTCCTTACATCAAAATAAATTCTAAACACACCAATCTATGGTGTTTTTTACGTGGTAACAATGACAGACGAAAGTTAGTGTAAAATATATTTAACGAATTAATAATAAGCAGTAAACGACTAATACTTATTCCCAAAAAGAATGATTGAGTTTGAGCAATAAATCAGCAACCAGACATTTTGGGTAATTAACTACCGTCTATTTTTTTGTACCGCATATCTGATATGCATTACGGGTCGTGATGCTATAATAATGAGTGATACACCTTGAACTAATATCAGGTGTCACAGTCCTATCAATTGACACTCCTTCTTCAAGGCAATGCTCATGACATTTCATAAAAGCGGCCATTACTTTATACTTTTATTTTTTTTGGTATTGATTGGGTTTTGGGAATCCTATTTCTCGAAACTGCTAAGCGAAATCGATCTCTACATCCATTTTCATGCAATCACGATGTTACTCTGGATTGGTATGCTTATTACTCAAGCGTATCTAATTAAATACAGAAAACGAGCGCTACATAAATTTATAGGGAAGTTTTCCTACGGTCTGGTTCCCGCAATCATAATTTCACTGCTTTTATTGGCCCATAGTCAAATCACAATCCATAATTATGGCATTTCATATTCTCGCCTTTATATACTGTTTCTACAGCTTTCATTATTGATGATTTTTATCATTGCGTACTCCCTGGCAATCATCTACAGGAGGTCACCCGCTCACCATGCACGTTATATGATCTGCACATCCTTAACCTTGATTGACCCTGCTGTTGCTCGAATACCACTGGAGATACCACCGCTCCCCTTTAGCTATCAGGTGCTAACCTTTTCGCTTATTGATTTAATTTTAATCGCTTTGATATTCATGGAACGTAAACAAAAACATGGTCGCGAAGTATTTCCAATAATGCTGGTAATATTTATATTCTTTCAAGGATTTAACCTGACATGGACTGACAATGTCATTTGGGAAGAATTTTCATTATGGTTTGCCAAAATTCCACTTACATAATAGATTGTGCATAACAGACCATATTTATAATCACATTATGCTGAAGTTGATTTATAACTGGAATTCAATTTACTTGAACATACTATATGTACGGCACCAATACTGCTTACACTTTTAATGCCAAGGTTAGTCCATCTGCGACTGGCAACATGCTGATATCAACACGCGGATCATTTTTAATCTTTATATTCAATGCACGTATACTATCCCTATCAATATTAATAGAATCATTTTGTTTGTCACATTCATCTGACTCCAATACTGAACCAAAAAGAAAAACATTATCGATCGCCATAACACCACCTGGTCTTAATAACTGCAGCGTTTTTTCATAGTAGGTATCGTAACTACTTTTATCAGCATCAATAAAAGCAAAATCGAAACTATTCGCCATGCCCTCATTCAATATTTCATTCAAGGTCTCCAGAGCCGGTTTAATTCGTAGATCAATTTTGTTCTCAACCTTTGCCTGCTTCCAGTAACGCGATGCTATTGCTGTCCATTTCTTATCAACATCACATGCGATTGTCAGACTGTCATCCGCCATCGCCATGGCAACACAAAGCGTGCTATATCCTGTGTAGGTTCCAATCTCGAGTGTTCTTTTTGCACCTAACATCTTAACAAGTAACGCCATGAACTGGCCTTGCTCAGGTGTAATCTGCATGATACACATTTCATCCTTAGCGGTTTCATCACGTAATGCCTTCAATACCTCACTTTCGCGTAGTGACACATTACGGATGTAGTCATGCAAGGCCTGTGAAACTGTTAGCGTATTTTTATCCATAATATTCTCTTTGATGACTTCATAATTGCTCTATAAATAGTGCATAATGTGAACCTGACTTGCCAATAAAAATTTGCCATGAAATACCGTGACCTCAGAGACTTTATACATCAACTGGAAAAAAAGGGTCAGTTAAAGCGCATCAGTGCCGAGATTGATCCCAATCTTGAAATGACCGAGATCTGTGACCGCACGCTTAAAAGCGGTGGGCCTGCTCTGTTATTCGAAAATCCGAAAGGTTTTGATGTGCCTGTTTTAGGTAATCTGTTCGGCACAGCTGAACGAGTTGCCATGGGCATGGGTGAAGACTCTGTCAGTGCATTACGTGAGATAGGGACACTTCTCGCCTTTTTAAAAGAACCTGAACCACCAAAAGGTCTACGTGATGCCTGGGAAAAACTACCTGTTTTCAAGCAGGTATTAAACATGGCACCAAAAGTCGTCAAATCGGCTCCCTGTCAGGAAAATATGCTTGAAGGAGATGATGTCGATCTTGGTAAATTACCCATCCAGACATGTTGGCCAGGTGATGTAGCCCCATTGATTACCTGGGCGCTTGTTATAACCAAAGGCCCGCACAAAGAACGCCAGAATCTGGGAATTTATCGCCAGCAGGTAATTGGTAAAAACAAGGTTATCATGCGCTGGCTCGCGCATCGTGGTGGCGCACTGGATTTTAAAGACTGGTGCGAACAAAACCCCGGTGAACCTTTCCCGGTTGCCGTTGCGCTGGGTGCTGACCCGGCAACGATACTTGCTGCCGTTACACCTGTACCAGATTCATTATCAGAATATGGCTTTGCAGGCCTACTACGTGGTGACAAAACCGAGGTAGTGAAGTGCATCAATAGTGATTTACAGGTACCCGCGTCGGCTGAATTCGTACTTGAAGGGGTCATCCATCCTGACGAGATGGCCTCAGAGGGGCCATTCGGCGATCACACGGGTTATTATAATGAAGTTGAGCGCTTCCCGGTATTCACGATTGAACGTATCACACACCGAAAAGAACCCATCTACCACAGTACCTATACCGGAAGACCACCCGATGAACCTGCCATTTTAGGTGTGGCATTGAATGAGGTCTTTGTTCCTATTTTGCAGAAACAGTTTCCTGAGATAACGGATTTCTACTTACCCCCGGAAGGTTGTTCTTACCGTATGGCCGTCGTTAGCATGAAGAAACAATATCCCGGTCATGCCAAACGCGTGATGATGGGTGTGTGGTCATTCCTTCGTCAATTTATGTATACAAAATTCGTCATCGTCGTTGATAACGATGTTAACGTACGCGATTGGCAAGATGTGATATGGGCCATGACAACACGCATGGACCCTGCACGTGACACCACCATAATTGAGAACACACCGATCGATTATCTGGATTTTGCCTCGCCGGTATCGGGTCTCGGCAGCAAAATGGGCTTTGATGCGACTAATAAACTACCGGGTGAAACAAACAGGGAGTGGGGCGAGCCCATCTCTATGTCAGACGATGTCAAACAACATATCGATGATATATGGGAATCTCTAGGAATTTTATAGCTATCACTCGTAATAACCACATCTAATTATTGACATTATTCCTTATTTACCATTATATACATGTTGTTTTTTTAATATCTTAAAATAATCAACATTACATGGAGTAATAATAATGAAAAAAGCTATGCTTATCATGCTAGCAACATATGCGCTAATCCCAGTATCTGTCAGTGCACGCAGTGACAATTCACATGGTCAGGCCTCTGATCAAGTGATCACCAAGCAAAACAACATGCTCGCAAAAAACACCAAAGGCAAAGGATTTGGTCCTCAGTCTCCGCGAGATATCGATGCAAGTGCGGGTAATAATGCACGTGCATTCAGTGCTGCACCTGCGAATACAAAGATGAATCTTTGTAATATTCATTTTCACAAGAACGCTGAACATAAGGGTGGTGAGTTTACCAAGTATGCCGGTAATGGTGATGGGCACGGATATCAAAGTGGATACAAGTATTCTGGTCATCTGAGTACGGCAGAAAAAAGTCCAATTAAAACAGAAATCTGCCCAAGCAAACACGGCAGTCTTTCCCCTGGAGACACCATTGAAGTTCACTACGTGCACTCAACCGCTCAAATCAAACCTGGACCAACTTTGGGCTCATGCTTGAGTGAGTCGATCAAAAACCCCCAGTTGCGTGTTGAGACTCAGGTCTATGTCCTGGTCAATGATAAAAAAGCTCTCGATTTTGGTAAGCTGACCAAACACGGTCTGAAAAATAATCTTCACCAGGCATTAAATATCCCGGACAATATGGGTACGCCTGTTCAGTACGCAGGATCAACGACTGGCCCTGGTTACAATGAAAAAGGGTCTCCTTTTCAAGTGACATGGAGTGTTCGTCCTAAAGTGGCCAAGGTTAACATCAAGACTGTGGGTGCCTGGTGTAAAGGCAATGTCTTCAATGAGGATCATGCACACGGTGTAAGAAACCTTGTTACAAATCCAGATCTTCTTTCAGCAATCAAAAAATAATTTAAAATAGCCGTATCACTATTATACTTAGTGATACGGTTTTTTTATCTATGATTGAACGAGAGCGGCTCTATACTTCGCCAAACAATAGATTGCTACTATCTCCAGTGATGATCGATATCCATCGTTAGAAAAAAGTTTTTGCTAATGATATGGTATGCATATCAATATTATGGACAAGCAAGGGGCGAGTCAGATGCGCACAATCATGGTGCTAAATACCAAAGGCGGATGCGGTAAATCAACTATCGCAACCAATCTTGCCAGTTATTATGCCTATGAGGAAGAGCTGAATGTCGTCATAGAAGACTTCGATCCACAGGGATCAAGCACTGAGTGGCTAAAGGCACGCCCCGAAGAATACCCGGAAATCACAGGTATCCGCGCCTGGGAAGAAGCTGCACGACCACCCAAGGGCACCGATATTGTTATTATTGATGCACCTGCTGCTACTTATGGCAAGGATATGACATCACTGGTAAAAAGAGCCGATACCATTATTATCCCTGTACTCCCCTCACCAATTGATATGCGAGCTGCAGCAAAGTTTATTCATGACCTGCTATTACAGGGCAAGGTCTCTCGCAAACAAACCAAAATTGCCGTTATTGCAAACCGTGTTCGTGAAAATACCATTGTATTTCATAGTCTTGAGAAGTTTCTCAAAAGTCTGAAAATCCCTTTTATTACTACCTTACGTGATACCCAGAACTATATACGAACAGCTGAACGCGGCATTGGTATCTACGAAATGGCGCCATCAAGCGTTTATCAGGACCTGGAACAATGGGAGCCATTGACGAAATGGTTACGCAGCAAGCGTAGCTTGCCTGAAGCTAAAAAATAGCTTAATAAAGCTTCACGGCTATACTGCATTCAAACCCTTACAAAAATAAGGCAATAACCCTAAAGCCTGAGGGTTTTAATCGTCTATTATTTAAGCGACAATGCACGTCCTTTTTTCTACATAACCGTCCTTATGAAGTACAAAATCAGCATCCCGACAACCCAGCATACATTTACTGCATCAGCAGAAGAAACCGTATTGGAAGCCGCCCTGAAATCAGACGTCAGTCTCCCTTATGGTTGTCGTGGTGGTCGCTGTGGTGCCTGTAAAGGCAAGATACTCAAGGGTTCTGTTAGTTATGATGAAACACCCAAAGGTTTGACCCAACAAATGCAGGACGATGGTTATGCCTTCTTCTGCCAGGCACATGCCTGTTCTGATCTCGATATTGCTGTTGATGAAGTGGAAAAACTGAATCAAATCAAAATTATGAAAATGCCTGTTAAGGTTGCTAAATTAGAGCAGCTTTCCCATGACGTCATGCGCGTATACCTTAAATTACCGGAGAACATACGCTTACAGTTTTTTGCGGGGCAGTATCTGGACTTCATTCAGGAAAATGGAGAACACCGCAGTTTTTCAATTACCAATGCACCACATGATGATGAATTCATTGAACTGCACATACGGCATATCGATGGTGGAGAATACACTCAATATATATTCGATCGCCTTAAGGTTAACGAGATCCTCAGAATTGAGGCTCCACTCGGCAATTTCACACTACAAGAGTCCTCACCCAGGCCCGTCATTCTAATGGGAGGTGGCACTGGCTTTGCGCCTTTAAAAGGAATCCTGGAACACGCTTTTCATATTGGACTGGAAAAACCAATGCACCTATTCTGGGGTGTCCGCTCTTTAAGAGACCTGTATATGCCGGACCTGCCAGTTGAATGGACACGTCGCTATCCCCTGTTCCAGTTCACACCCGTATTATCCGAGCCTCTACCAGAAGATAACTGGCAGGGTGAAACCGGGTATGTGCATCACGCGGTTATGAAACATTACCCTGACATGAAAAATCTTGATATTTATATGAGTGGCCCACCTGTTATGGTTTATGGTGCGCGCGATGATTTTATGCAAAAAGGCGTACCTGAAAAACAGCTGTTTTCAGATGCATTTGAGTTTAATTCGCAGATGGACAAAGCTGCATCTAATTAAATTAGACTATTTCAACGAAAGTACTACTATTGCTCAGTTAATGCCTCTTCGATTTCACTTTCGATTTCAGCATCACCAAAATCCGGCACATGTGCATCAATATCACTCACCGCCAGCTTCAAACCATTTCGATAACACAACATCGCGGCTTCTTTATCGTCCAGATGCTCAAGTAACGCACCTAATTCAAAATAGGTTTCGGCCCTTGCTCCTAACTCAATACTTTTTTCAAGATAAATACGCGCTTTGCCCCACAGCCGATTAAGCATGCAGATTCTTCCCAGACTAAGATTAACCACCGCATCATCGCCATGTGATTTTACCCAGCCTTCTGCAAGCTTAAGTTGTTGATCTGGCTTCTCGCTATTAACTTGCCCATATAGATAAACAAGGGATTTTTTCCATGTGCGTTTAATTGCATCTCGTAGTAAACGTTCTGCCTTATCATCTTCATTAAATTTCAAAAGCTGTTTTACGTATTCCTGAACAAGCTCATCATTATTTTTCTGTTTTTTTGTTAATGATTCCCAGTCAGACAATAATGTTGTTACACCTTCCTGTTTTACACCCGACCGAATCAACTCTAATGCTATATCCAGTTCCAGTTTTTCAGCTTCGTTAGCATCAATAATGCCGAGCTTTTTAAATTCAGGTAATTTTTCCTTTAAATTTTCCCATTCACCCAACTGCTTATAAAGCGCCAGCAACATCTCCATAATAAACAGATTATTTGGTTCTTTTTCCGCAAGCAGGTTTAATGTAGCCAAAGCTTGCTCCAGCTGCCCTTGTTTGATTTGCAGTTCTGCCTGCGTCAATTCTGTTGCAAATTCTGCATTTTCATCACTTTTTGCTGCCAGTGATAAATAGTGGTCACGCCTATCCAGAAAACCTTGATGTTGTGCAGCACGTGCCGCTGACAAATAATTTAATAGTGGCAACTCACTATGCTTGGCTGATTCGACTAATAGTTTCTCTGCTTTTTTCCAGTGCCCTTCTGCTAACGCGCGCATACCCTTGCAGTAATATTGCTGGACACGTTTTTGCCGATGTTTTTGTCCTTTGGCGTACATAAGATCAGGAAATAACACGGTTAGTTTGACTAACCTGATAAAAATGACCACGCCAATTATGGCAACGAAAAATGTGATCAGCAACATGGATAAAGTGGTTTCCACCATTATGCCTGAATAACTAAAAAGCGCGTAACCCGGATCTTCTAACAGGACCAGTGCACCACTAACGGCAACCACCATAACCAATATTAATATAATAAGAAATTTTATCATGGCGTGTCTTGAGATTTTTCCTGCGACCGATATTTGACTAATTGTTGCAACGCATAACCCACTGGCGGATAGTCAACCTGCATTTTGATATTACTAATTTGCTCCAGCTGTTCCAGTGCATCTTTAACCGAAGTTTTCTCTGCGTCGAAATATCTCTTGATCCACTGCTGTGCAGCACTAACACTATTTTTTAATAAAACATCATTTCTATGCAACATGGCTTGTCGTATATATTCATAACGGCTCTTCAAAATCGTCCTGACCAATTTTTCTTCTTCAATACTAAGCATAGCCACTGTTGCACCCTGATGCCTGCGCACGGTCACCAAAGGTTGCAATGATTTCAATATGCCCTTGAATGTTTCACTCCAGGTTTTTTTCTTATTTTCTTTTCTAGCCAGCTTGTCTGAATCAACAGCTTCTTCTGCTATAGCAGTAATTAATTGCAGTTGGCTGCTATCGTTAATCAATAGTTCAAGTTTGATTAGTTCTGCCGACAGATTTGGCACGCTCATATTCTTAATCGACTGTAATTCAGTTAACACCAGATTTCGAATAACAGCAATTTGAGGTTGAGAAAACTCACCAAGTAAGTCTGATGCCAATTTTAAAGCCATCATCGTTGTATCACGATCGTGCAATATCTCATATTGATTTTTTGCCAGTCGCAATACTGACTCTGCATGAATGAGTTTAATATCACTCTTCGCTTGTTGCTCCAACTGTACTTGCATGGTTTGCAGTAAGTTTAAAAATTGTTGACTGTCCGACCGGTTTTTCCTTATCGCAATGTCCATTAATTCAAACTGTTTATTCTGAGTCTGTGATATCAATTCTATCTGGTGTTTAACGCGCGACTCAATTTTGCCATCAACGCTCTCGCTGTTTTTTCCTAACTGTTCCCACAAAACATAATTGGTACCTAATGCTGCGATTGAGATCAAGGCAACGATCAACAATATAAATTTATTAACGAATGACATGCCTGTCGAAACTGATCGGGCTTTTTTCTGCTGAGATGGTGTGACTTTTTCTGGCACATCAATCGCCGCTTCTTCTACTGGCGAAGTCACAACGACCTCTGATTCAGTTTCACCATTCTGCTTTTGCTGATCTTCACTCATGTTCAACCTCTGGCTCCTGGTCACCCAGAACCTTTATCAATGCCTCAATAATTGCATTATCACTGGCTTCGTCTGCTATGGCTACCGGCGCACTGATAGCCAATTTTTGCATGTAGTCGTACATTCTTTTGCTGATGACAACCTGCGGAGTTTGTTTTAGTAAAAACAAACCTGCTTCACCTAACATTTGTACAAGATTATCAATACCTTCAATACTGGTAGTAGTAACAGCGTTTATCTCACCTCGACGCCACTTATCAATGACATCATCCATATTTCTATCTGGTATGGCTCGTTTGTATACTTCAAGGTAACTGACCTGCGCACCTCTTTTGGTCAATTGCTCACCGAGCAGTTCACGACCGCCTTTACCACGAACGATCAATATATGCTTACCCGCAACATCATGCAATTCAGCCAATGCCAGTAGAGCCTCACTGTTATATGGTGCTTCAGGTAACACATCGACAACCATACCAGCATCGTCAAGTGCACTGGCTGTCGCCTTGCCTATGGCGACGACCTGCATGTCAACCATTGCCGATTTTATCTGCTGCATCACTGGCAGGCCATAACGAACTGCATTCGCACTAATGAAAATAACCATATCCACTGTGCCAGCATGTTGCAATTTTCCTGCGGCTTCAGCTTCGACTGGCAATGGTTCAATTTCGATGACAGGAAAACTAACAACCTGACCGCCGGCAGCAGTGATACCTTTACATAATGAGTCCGCTTGCTGCTCAGGCCGTGTGACCAGTATCGAGAAACCTTTTAGTTGTAGGGTATCGATGCTTTTTCCCTCATCACAATTGCAATCACTACGATTCGTATAAAGCCTGCAGTATTTCAGCCGCGCCACGTGAGAGTAAATCCTGCCCTAATACATCACCCAATTCGGCAGCATCTTCAGGGCGACCGCTGATAACACCATGCACCATTTCAGTGCCATCAGGTCGACCTACCAGGCCGCGCACAATGATGATGTCTTTTTCAATCTCGGCATAACCACCTATTGGCACCTGACAACCACCTTGCAAACGGGCATTCATGCCTCTCTCTGCCAGCACACGAATCTGCGTATTGATATGATTTAAAGGTGTCAGTAGTGATTCAACATCGCTATCACCCTGCCGACACTCAACACCAATCGCCCCCTGCGCAATAGCAGGTAACATTACCTGCGCTGATAATGGTTCACGAATGCGCTCTGGCATTTCTAATCGTCGCAGACCGGCAGCGGCAAGAATTATGGCTGCATAGTCTCCCTGGTCGAGCTTGGCCAGCCGGGTGTTGACGTTACCGCGTAAATCCCTGATATCAAGGTCGGGCCTGATCTCGGCCAACTGGCAACGGCGGCGTAAACTGGATGTCCCGACGATAGCGCCCTGCGGCAGCTCATCCAGACTGTTAAAATCGTTCGAAACAAAGGCATCACGCGGATCTTCACGCTCAAGAATAACGGGGATATGCAGGCCTTCGGGTAATTCTACGGGCACATCCTTCATAGAATGCACCGCTATATCACTCTCATTACGCAACATACTTTGCTCTAATTCCTTTACAAACAACCCTTTACCACCTATTTTTGCCAATGGCGAGTCCAACACCCGATCACCTTGTGTAGTCATGGTAACCAGTTCAACATCCAGACCCGGATGACAGGCCTGTAGGCTTTTAGCGACAAATTCAGCCTGCCACAAGGCTAGTTGACTCTTACGAGTTGCAATTCTTATACGTTCAAGCGTCATGAGGATTCCCGTGCTTTATCCAATAAAGTCAGTATGTTAGGAAATTATAACACAGCAGCACCAGTAATCACGGTGCATTCCATACTATATTATGACAAAATATTGTTATTATTAACTGAATTAATGAACTTGCAGCCAGCCTGCCAGTCAGATCACTTAGTTATTGTGTAACTATTGGACGAATTTATGAAACAAGCATTTAGACTATTTGTTGTTGTAGGCGCTCTTCTTACGTTTGGAATGGCAATGCCTGCCTATGCCGCTGATTCTTCATCTGCCACTGTGCCCACTGCTAAAAACCTGAGCAAAATTGGACAAATCGCGCGCGACAAAAAATTACCTATTATTCTTGTCTATTCAGCTGATCATTGTGCCTATTGCGAAATACTCGAAAATGAAATTCTCAAGCCCATGATTATCAGTGGTGATTACACTAATCGTGTGCTGATCTATAAATTGAATATAGATGATACACAGGAGATTCGCGATTTTAGTGGTGACATGGTTTCCATTAGTGATTTCTCGATGCGCCATAATGTGTTTGTAACCCCAACCATGTTATTCCTGGGTGCAAACGGAAAAGAATTACATGAGCGCATACTGGGTATCAATACTGTAGAAATGTTTGGTGGCCGTGTTGATAATGCGATTGAGATTTCACTAGCTAAATTGCGCAATCAAAATCAAACGATTGCGAAAAATCAAATCCAGCCTGCTCATCAGTAAACAGCATTATTTAGCTCTGAAAAAAATTCAGCCGTATAGCGCAGAAGTCGTCGTGCCTAACCGCCCAAACTTTTAATGATCTTACGCGCACTTGGCACATGCCGCCGACTGACTTCCAGTGTATTATCAGTGCCTTTTAAAACCAGGTAATGCCCACCACCAGATGATTTTTCCATCGATACGATATAACTTTTTGCCACCAGTGCATTTCGATGCACGCGAATAAAACTTTCATGAAATTCTTCTTCCAGAGATTTTAATGACTCCTCAATCAATACCTCACCCTCTGCTGAAACAACGCTAATATATTTTTGATCTGCCATGAAATAAATAATTTTACTAACAGGCACCAGAGTAATACGATTACGAGACCGTGTACAAATATGTGACCTGGATAGCTGCTGCTCATCGCTCACTTGTGCCAGCTGAACTCTATTTAATCTACCAGTCTTGTTCAGCGATTCTTCCAGACGTTCTCTTCTTATCGGTTTTAACAAATAATCAACTGCACTGGTTTCAAATGCCTGCAAGGCATGCTGATCAAATGCGGTTACAAATATGATCGCAGGTGGATTATCCAATACCATTAGATGCCGAGCCGTTTCAATACCATCCATACCGGGCATTCTAATATCAAGTAATATTGTATCCGGCTGTAATGTCTCACATAACTGCAATGCCTGTTCACCATGGCCTGCCTCGCCCACAACAGTATGCCCAAGCTCCTCAACCAATGTGCGCAGACGACCTCTAGCCAGTGCTTCGTCATCAGTAATCAGAATATTCATTTTTTCTCCTGATAAGGAAATACAACTTCAACCCGACATTGATCCGTCTCACGAAGCACTGTCAGCCCAGCTGGCTTACCAAAAGCTATCTGTAACCGCTCATCAATATTCCTGACGGCCATTTTATTCCCCTGCGATCGCCTGGCAGAATCAGGCGGCAAACAAGGATTAATTATAACAATATTTAACCAGCCACCCTTACGTTGCCCAAACACCTTGATCTCTCCGCCTTCCGGCAAATGTTCTATACCATGATAAATAGCATTTTCAAGCAATGGTTGTAAAGTCAACACAGGCAACAATGCAGCATCAGGTATGTCATCGAGACTCCAGCTTATTGACAGCCGCTCTCCGAGCCTTAACTGTTCTATATGTATATAACGTCGTACAAGCTCCATCTCATCTGCAACGCTAACTAGCTGTTGAGCGTTGCTCAAGCTCGCACGAAACAAATCTGACAGATCTTCCACTGCAGCCTCTGCATTCTCCGGCTGTGACCGTATCAAGGCAGCTATCGTGTTCATGCTATTAAATAGGAAATGTGGTCTGATGCGTGCCTGCAATGCCTGAATACGCGCATTGGCATGTGCTTGCATATGCATTTTCTGTTGGTATTGCAAATAGATAAAACGCAGGGTAATAGCGCTTAAAATTGCACTGATACCGAGGTTACGTAATATGAAATCCACATGGCTGCGCAAATTGTCAAAAATACCCATGCTGGTCATGGACCAATAGGCCAACTCACTGACCACCAACGTCACCATCAGTACAATAAAATAGCTGATGTAACCTGCGAGCGTATCATTCAACCTGATCAACCATTTTCGTGATACGCACAAAATCGCGATACTGCTCAGCGCAATCCACTGAATAAAAAGCGACAACACACCCAACCTGTCCCAGCTCATAGGGCGATCTATTGAAGTCATGAGTAAAATCACAAATGCCAGCAGCTCAGCAACAACGACAACAGTAAGTACCATACGAATGCCGCAAAAATCCGGTAAAAAAATCGTCTCGTTCAACACGTCGTTTTCGTTATCTTGTTCCATCTGCACTAGCTTGCCTGTATCTGTTACTGACACTTTTATGTGAATGAAATAGTCGAGCTAGACATAGATTACTCTTTTTTCAAACGAGCGCCACCCCTCTCAACTGTCATAATTGCTTTAAGCCACTATCATAGCTCAACTTTCTGGTATACTTCACACATCTTAGTTTAAATCAGGATTCGAGCCAATGAGCCAGGATAATAGTAAAGACAAGCTATGGAAGGGGCGCTTCAATGAACCTACCGATGCCTTCGTTGAAAAATTTACCGCTTCTGTTAATTTTGACAAACGCTTGTATCCTTACGATATAGCAGGATCGATAGCACATGCTCGTATGCTGACTAAATGTGGCATCTTGTCACAACAGGACTGTGATCAGATTCTAAAAGGCCTGGAAGATATTCTGACTGATATCGAAGCAGGCGATTTTGCCTGGTCCGTTGCACTTGAAGATGTCCACATGAACATTGAAGCGCGCCTGACTGACCGTATCGGCGATGCCGGAAAAAAATTACATACTGGCCGCTCCAGAAATGACCAGGTCGCGACTGATATTCGTCTGTATCTACGTGATGCCATTGATCATATTCAAGTCGAACTCCGGCGCTTGCAGCTTGCCCTCATCGACCTTGCTGAAACCGAGGCAGATACAATTATGCCCGGATTTACTCATTTGCAAGTTGCCCAGCCTATTACCTTTGGCCATCATATGATGGCCTGGTTTGAAATGTTGACACGTGACGAAAGCCGTTTGTTTGATTGCCAGAAACGCATGAACGTCATGCCCCTGGGGTCAGCTGCCCTTGCAGGGACAAGTTATCCCATTGATCGACATTACACTGCAGAGCAACTTGGTTTTGATCGACCTTCTGAAAATTCACTGGATTCCGTCAGTGACCGTGATTTCGCCATCGAATTTAACGCCGCCGCCGCATTGTTGATTACACATCTATCACGTTTCTCTGAAGAATTGATATTATGGGCCTCTGCGCAATTTAATTTTATTGAGTTACCTGATCGCTTTTGCACAGGATCATCCATTATGCCGCAAAAAAAGAATCCTGATGTGCCAGAACTTGTTCGTGGAAAAACAGGACGCGTAAATGGCAACCTTGTGTCTTTACTAACACTAATGAAGGGTCAACCACTCGCCTACAATAAAGATAACCAGGAAGACAAGGAACCCCTGTTCGACACCATTGACACCGTATTGGATTGTGTACGCAGCTTTGCCGATATGGTGCCCGCCATCGAAACCAAAAAAGACAATATGTATCAGGCAGCGCGTAGCGGTTTCTCTACTGCTACTGACCTGGCAGATTACCTGGTGCGCAAAGGACTGCCTTTCCGCGATGCACATGAAGTTGTTGGGCTGGCAGTTCGTGCTGGTGTTGAAAGAAATAAAGATTTGTCTGACATGTCATTGGAAGAACTTCAGTTGTTTTCAAAGGATATTGAAAATGACGTGTTTGATGTGCTCACATTGGAAGGCTCAACCGCCTCCAGAAACCACATCGGTGGAACAGCACCAGAACAGGTTCGTTCAGCTATCAAACGGGCGCGTGCAAAATTCAACTAGTGGATAATCTTTATTAAACTTAACGGCGAAATAATAAAACACGATGGTTTGTTTTGGAATAATAGCTCAACAGTGCACTGCTATTTAGTACGCGTGCCATTTTATGAATGTTCTGCCTCAATAATGTCATCAAAAAACCCAACTTTCGGCTTTCCTATATAATACCCTTGAACATAGTCTACACCCAATCCGCGCACCGTTTCGTAGACTTCTGCTGATTCAACAAATTCTGCAACCGTCATCATACCCATTCCACGAGCTACGTCGACCAGTGCTTTAACAAATAGCTGATCATCTCTACTATTATTTATATCACGAATAAAACTACCATCGATCTTAAGAATGTTTGCGTGTAATTGCTTCAAGTATGAAAAAGATGAAAAACCAACACCAAAATCATCAAGTGCAATACGACATCCTAAATCTTTTATTTTATCGATGAATTCAATCGCACGTGTTATGTCTTGAAATGCTGCACTTTCTGTCACTTCAAATATAACTCGATTTCTGTCAATATTTGATTTCTCTAGCTCATTTTTTATCAAATCTAACATCGCTGGCTCACCAACAGATAAGCCGGACAGATTAATTGTAAACGAAATATGTGAATACGAAGCAGGCAACCTGGACAACACGCTCAATGCCTGCCTGACCACCCAGGTGTCTAATTCTCGAATCAAACCAAATTTTTCAGCTGTTGGAATAAAGTCACCTGGATAAAACAAATTCTTGCTTGATGATTTCATACGAACCAACACTTCATAACGGAATGGGTCTTCACCTGTTGTAGGTTTAATCGGCTGAAATGCAAGCACAAATTTTTCACTTTCAAGTGCATCGTGAACGCGATCTTTCCAGACAAGATCTGAACCCATTTTTTCCTGCTGCATATCACCAGGTTCATATATATGTATGCGATTTCTACCTCCAGATTTTGCCTCATACATAGCGGTATCAGCTTTTGCGAGCAATTCTACAGCGCTATCAGCATGGTCAGGGAAAATTGCTACGCCTATACTGGCAGAGGTATTCATAATCTTTCCGCTATACATAGGTTTCAACTGATTTATTTTTTTTACCAATTCAGTTACACGCGGCGTAATCGCATCCGCCTCAGTATTAATAAAAGCTATAACAAATTCGTCGCCACTCAAGCGTGCTATCAAATCGATGTTGCGAGCCACCTTACGCAGCAAACCTGCAATCTGTACGATTACTTCATCTCCAGCTGCATGGCCAGCTGTGTCATTGATTAATTTAAAATGATCAAGGTCAATCAGCAATAAAGCTCCTCTGGTTTGTTGTCTTACAGCAATGTTCATTTCACGCTCTAGATCTTCCATAAACCTTGTGCGATTTGAAAGACCTGTCAGATGATCCTTGTTTGCCAGACGCAATAATCTGTCTTCATCATTTTTAGATTTAGTAATGTCACTCGCCGTACCTCTATAACCCTTAAAAACACTGTCAACAAAATAGGGCGTTGCATTAAATCGCAGGCATATCCTGTATCCTTGTTGTGTGGTGACCCACACTTCCGTATTTTTAAACCCTTTATGGGCAGCGCTGTCTGTCATAGAAAGAATTGATAACTCTGACAGATTGTCGTGCACAAATATATCACTCACATTTTTATGCAACAATTGATCAACTGTAAAACCTATCGAATCACTTACCGATGCTGAAAGATAACTGAAATTACCCATCATATCGGTTTCCCAAAGCCAGTCTGACGAGATATCTGCAAAATCAGATATTCGGCTATTAATTAATTTTTCATCATGTTGCATAAACACTATATTTGATCGCATGTGTTCCAGTGATTCAGCAAGATCACCCAACTCATCTTTCCTGGCATGGTGCAAAACCTCTGTATTCAAATCACCTCCACCAATAGCATGGCTGGCCAACACAAGGTCTTTAATCGGTTTAGATAACTGTGAACGACTAATTTGTATTGCTATTAATGCTGCAAGCAACATCACAAGCAGCCCGGCATAAGTGGCATTGGTGAGCATGACAATGTACGGCACTCTTTTTTCATCTGCCGAGACACTTAACAACATAAATAATCTGGGCTTATCATGCAAGCTATCATCCAATGCAAAACTCTTACTATAATATGCCTCTCCAGCCACATCGATTTTGCTCAATTGACCTATTGGCACATTCTTCGTAATGTCACCCAGACTGAAGGAAAACTCTGTATTGGTATTACCAAAAATAGCATTCGGCTTATACAAAACACTTTCAACACGATGCAATTTTTTCAGACTTTGTAAATATCGATTGCTGACGACAGTCCCCTGCATATAGACACCCAACAGTTTCTGTTTAAATATAATTGGGACTGCAACAGAATTTATTATCTCGTCATCAACAAATAAAAAAGCTTTAACTGGTTTTCGTATTTCTCGTACTTTTTTAACCAAATTGAGATATTCATTTAACTCAATGACACGCCGTGAACGAAAAACGGCTCTGGATGAGAATCCTGCAGAATACTGAATGCCATTATTTTCAACATAAAATAGACCCAGATCACTCTTCAGTATTTCCTGGTGGGTTTCGAGATACCGTTTGATTTCCTTCAAATTGTTTTTTTGCGCTAATACCCTGAACTCTTTTTTAGTTACCAGATAGTTAGCGCTTTCCAGTAAATCCATGTTCTGCTTGTCAAGTTGAGATTTTCCTATATGAAATGCACTTTCCAACTCTTTATCAGCTTCGTTGTATATATGATCGTCTATAATCACAATTGCAATTAAACCCGTTGCCACCAGAACAACCATAATTAACAGCACAATAAATAGTGTATTTTTTTGCTCAATATTCATAAATCGATCTGTTCAAACTTATATCCAAACATAGTCTTCATTATTTCGACTGATTCCAAAAAATATGAATGCCGATTCCTATCTATTTAGAATATGAATCTGGGTTAGTAAGCATTAATCTCACGATATCACCCTCTATCTGAATTTTACATGCCCTATTGGCTCCCGGAATCACCAATGTTATGTTTACTATTCAATCTAAATGGGGACTGTTTATGCCTGATTCACTCGAAATATTACGACAACAATTAGCTGAATTTGCATCAAAAAGAGACTGGGATCAATTCCATTCACCTAAAAACTTATCCATGGCTCTAATTGCTGAAGCAGCGGAACTCGTTGAGCATTTTCAATGGCTTACAGACGAGGAAAGCCGTCAGCTTAATGACGATAAAAAATCTGCTGTTAGCCACGAGCTAGCTGACATACTGATATACCTGATCCGTACAGCCGATAAACTTGGTATAGACCTGATCAAATCAGCTCATGACAAGATCATGATCAATGAATCACGTTATCCTGTTGAAAAATCTCGCGGCCAGGCCAAAAGAGCTAGTGAGTATGAAAAATAAACTGCAGGCCCTCGATTTTCGACTTTCTGCTATCTAGTCCTGCTACTCTTTATACAAACCTGGTAGATTATCCCCAACTACTAACTATTTCTAGAATAACGAGTTTTGTCACGCTCAATACACAACCTTACGTACAGTCCCAAAAGAAACCTCAACGCATCACGAATAAATACTAAAGCATTCTCCGATGCTACCGCTAACAAATTAAAGAAAACAAAAACAGGGATCTACAACATGCTAACGGAAAAGCGTCAAAATACTGACAACATCTTTACATCAAATACCTCGGAGATCTTGCACATGAAACTGGACAAACTCAGCGCCGCTAATCAATCTATTCTTGAAAGTTGCCCGAGCAACATCGTTATAACCAATAAAGATAATGTCGTCATTCAAATTTCGAGTGAATTATGTGATCTTCTCGAACTCGATGCCAATCTCATTGTTAACAAGATGTCAGTTTCAGAACATCCAATACTTGGTGAACTATTAAACTCTGCCAAATCCATTGAGATCACCAATAATGACGGCACCGCCTATAAGTTTTCGCATATGATTTTTAATGACGCTGACGATAAACTACAAACCCATGTTTTCACCAACATATCAACCATGTTAGATCTTTATAACGAAAACCAAAGACTCATGGAGGAAGCACGGCAACTCCAGTTAATTGATTCGGATACCAGCCTGTTAACTCACAGGGCATTATTACTCGTACTTGAATCACAGTTATCACAATGTCGCCGCTATGAAACGGTCCTATCTGTTATAAAATTGAATTTGAATATTGAACCTGATAACCCCGATTTTAAATTAAAAGCTGTAAAAATAAGCCGATTACTTAAAGATCAATTACGCTGGTCAGACATGATAGCGAGATCAAGTGAACAACAGTTTACAATAATCCTGCCTGAAACCGACCAAATAGATGCGCTGGCACTTATTAGCAAACTAAAACAAAAGATAACCTTATGGCCAGACAACTACCCAATTACTTTTGCACACGTAGAGTGGAGTAAAACCATGAGTTCATCCGATCTACTCGAATCATGTGAAAAAACGATTACACAAAATACTATTAAAATAAATGAAGGGCAGGACGTTGCTTAATTCATATTATATTATTATGAATTTTTACAACTAATCAAAAATGTCAGAGGCAAGACGCACACGTTTTTTTTCGGAAGATGAAAAAACAGTAGAGGCTGTACGCAGTCGCTTTCTGAAGGTCAATAATGGCCGCCTGAAAACGGTACGTGATTCCTTAAAAAATAAACAAAAACAATACCTGGATATATTACCATTACTGTTCCATTATAATGATGCACAATTACCCGGTTATGTCGGTGATGAGTGCCCAATTGGAATTTACGACTATACAGCCAGTAAAAAAAGCACTGAAGCCGCCCAAAGCCTTGTAAAAACCTATCGTGATCGTCGTAACCCACTACGTGAATATCACCTTTATGCACTGTATTTAATCGGTTCAGCTGGCACCATTGCCTACACGGATCGTAGTGATCTGGATATCTGGGTTTGCCATCGCAGCGACCTTTCAGATGGACAAATTCTTGCACTGCAATCCAAATGTGACAAACTTTCAGAATGGGCTGATACACTTGGTTTGGAGGCAAATTTTTTCGTTCTCACTCCTGAGTCAATTCGTGAAGGCAGAATTGAAACCATGTCTGAGGAAAGCAGTGGTAGCGCTCAGCATCAATTACTTATCGAGGAATTTTATCGCTCCGGGTTGTTATTATCTGGACGCATACCAGCATGGTGGTTAGTTCCCCCTGATGAAGAACACCGATATTACCAGCATCTTGAAAAATTACTTTCAAAAAAAATTATTTCAGAACATGACATTATTGATTTTGGTGATGTGCATTCAATCCCTGCTGCTGAATTTTATGGCGCAGCTCTTTGGCAACTTAACAAGGCCATTACTTCTCCTTACAAGTCTATTCTCAAGTTATTGCTTATGGAAGCTTATGCTAGTGAATACCCAAAAACTGACCTGCTCTGTACGCGTCTGAAACGAGAAATTTATAATGGTGAAACAAATATAGACAAACTTGATTCCTATGTATTAATGATTAGTAAACTTGATGAATACCTGACTAATCAGGACTCATCTCGCGAGCGCCTACACCTCGCTCGCCGCTGTTTCTATTTCAAAGTTCATCAGTGGTTAACTGATACCACAAATCAAACCCGATCTCGCACTCACGACATCATGTCAGAGTTAACCTCAGAGTGGAACTGGTCGCGTGATGACCTGCTTTTACTGGATTCTCGTGAGTCATGGAAAATTGACCGCGTACTTGAAGAACGTAGAATACTGGTTGAAGAACTTACACTCAGTTATCGTATGTTGACTGACATGGCGCGACAACACACCCTGGAAACCAACATCAGCCAGGAAGATTTAAATATACTGGGGCGCCGTCTATATACAACTTTTGAGCGAAAAGCAGGTAAGGTTGACCTCATTAACCCAGGTATTTCTGTCGACCTATCTGAACAACGCCTGACTTTTGTATACATACAAATCAATAATATACCGACGTGGCTTTTATACCGGCAAGATTATCAAACAGCTACCTCTCAAAAAACTGCGCCTATCAAACGCACACAGAATATTATTGAACTCGTTGCATGGTGTCACTTCAACGGTATCATTGGTAGTAAAACCGTTATAACTTTGCAGAGTTTTCTCAAGGGCATTACCTCACAGGATCTGCTTAAGTTAATCGACACCTTTAAGGAGCACTTTCCTGACGGTAAAATACCGAAAGCAAGCGTCAAACAATTAAGTGAGTCTGCCTATATTGCAAATTCTGCCATATTCATTAATGTTGGTGCAGACCCACTTCAATCTCATACACAACGCGGCCTTCACCTTACCAGTAACCGCTCTGATGCCTTGAGTTTTGGTGGGCGATGGCAAAATTTAATTAAAACATGCAGTAGTATAGTTGTAACTAGCTGGGGTGAAATACTGACCACTCAATATGATGGCAACTACTGTGTTCTTGATTGTGTTACTGATCATTTATCCTGGACGCCATTATCTAGCAATAACACACCAACCATTACGACAACTTACAGTTTCGCGGCCAGCTATTCATCATCTATTTCACGACGAATAACAAAACTATTTGAAGATTTAATCTTATTCTATTATAAAAACAAACGAGGTAAATTCGCTCGTTATATACTTCGTGTAGAAAGGGATTATGCCCTCATTCAGATCGAAAATGATGTACCACGTTATCAGGTTTTAACCACAGAAAAGGAATTAATTACAGCGCTTGGTTCAACTCAGGATAATTTTAGCCCCTATCTTTTTGACCGACACACTAATGATAACAATGCATTAAAACTACTACAGCGATACAATAAACCTGATGTTATCCAGCTATTTTATTATGACAATAAATCATATGCAGATATTTACGTTCTCGACGAGTTCGGCTCTCTACACACTCAAAAAATTGACTACTACGATATTCCAACCATGCTTGGACATTACAAACATTTTTTTGAAGCTGCAATAAAACGACACAAAATGCAATTATCAACTACGCTCACACCTGATCATTCACTTACTTACGATTTCCATCCTATACATAAATCATCGAGCGGGAATTTACACGTAGATGTTAATGATGAACCAAAAATATCAAATAAAAATAATTATATTAATATCCAGATTATAGGCGACATCTTTAATCTGGATAGCGAGAGCTTCCAGCTCTATTGCAATGGCAAGGAGTTCTCCAATCTGGAGTTTGGCAGCAACGTACTGAACGAAGCAGTTGGATATATACTCAGCCAGCGAAAACAAGGTGAACGTTACCCCATCTATATAACTGATATAGACATAAATACGTCCCGTCATCTAAACGACCAGCCATTACAAACTGTCAACCTGTTGGCCTATAAGAAGAAAATCGAGGACAAACTTAATACAACACTAAACAATCTTTAATATTTATTCAGCCGTTCTAAATTCCTTAAGAATAGATTGGATATCACGGGTCCAACGTATATAAATGTCTTTTAATCTTGCATCTTCTGCTACCTGAATATAATGCCCAGGATCAAGGGCGACGGCAACGGCTTCATCACGCTCGGCAAATATGGCGATTTTAAGCGGTAAATAGGCTGCTAACTCTGGATACTGATCTGATATCCACTTTAATTCTTTCTGTTTTCCAAAAAATACAACTCTATATAAATCTGTTTTAAACCCTGCTTTAGTCAATCCGATATCAATTCTTTGGACACGTGAAAGTGTGTATTTATGATTAATAATCGCATTTTGCAATGATGACATTGCTTCGGGAAAATTGAGCTTAGATCGTGCAATCATGACATCTTGTGCTGAAACACTGATAGACATACATGCAGCAATGATGGCAAATAGATTTAATATTAATCGCTTCATAATGTTGCCTCCTCCATTATTGCCTCATATAACGCTGTCATTTCATCGCAAAGTTTCAACAACTCATCATTATTAAACTTTTTACTCATCGTTGCCGGGTTAATACTAAGCAGCTTAACTTTACCTTTTTTCTCAATAAGCGTTATTCTACAGGGAAGAAACAAACCCACTCTTGGATCTATTGCCAGCGCCTTATAAAGCATATTAAAGTTGCAGAAATAGATAATAATTTTTTTACTATCTTCCTTTCCTTTTTCCACATATGCATCTTCAAAATGCTGAACCCTGATAACTCGGAAGTTTGCTCCTACAATTGCTTTTTTTACAGCCTCTAGTGCTTCTTCAATTGTTCCATCTGCCTCATACATCAAATTTGCAGGTAATATTTCTGTCGACGCTTTTTTATTCTTGCCTTGTTTAGAGCGTATAAAACTAACAATGTCATTAACTTGTTGGTCCGATAAACCCTGTTTAGCAAAAGAACTCATTGGTGTCCCAACACGTCCGTGCACAATAGTGTCCTTTATCATACTGTCGCTGGCCGATGCTAAAAAACCATCATTCATCAATGCAGGTGCTATTATGGGCAACGATCTGACACGTGAGAACGTCACGCCAGTGCCTTTTCCACCCTTACCTTCAACACCGTGGCAACTCACACAGTGTTGCGTGAATAATTTCTGACCTGTTTTTTTATTCCCTGTAATATTTTCTGTTTTATAAACTGGCGCCGGTTTGCTAGACCATTTTCTGATGTAATTAACAATCGAATTAACCTCAGCATCGCTCATGTGCCTAAATGCCGGCATCACTCTGCCAGGGCGACCATGTCGAATTGTTTTTTTCAGATAACTATCAGGAACCCTGTCCAGAAAACTGCCTAATGATATGGGCACACCTACACCACCATTACCACTGTCACCATGACAAGCGGCACAATGCTGGGCGTACAAGACCCCACCATTGTCAGAGGCCAATACTGGATTACTAAAAATAATCAATATAAATAATAAGTTATGAATTTTTCTCATGGGAGCATTCTATATATTAGTAAATAATAATAATCTTATATTAATCGCGACATATTGCAAGCCAATCGTTCTAAATTATGACTTATATCAACTATAATGGATGATTGCGAGTAAACAGCAATAAATTGAGTCTAGTCTAATAATTCTACTAAAAATCGATTGATGTCCTGAATTTGCTGTAGACATACCGTATGCTCCATAGGGTATTCCTTCCACAACACATTTAGCTCAGTATTTTGCAATTTTTTATATGAATAGTCTGCAAAGTCGATTGGCACCACGTTGTCATGGGTTCCGTGCATGAACATAAAGGGTGTTGCCATCTGTTCTGCACTCACCTCGTCAACAACGCTATGTCGTAGCGGCAGGTAAGTAGATAAAGCAAGCACTGCAGCCAGTGTTTGTTGATAGCGTAACCCGGTATGCAACGCTACTGCTCCGCCCTGTGAGAAGCCAATCAGGATAATGCGATTAGCATTGATACCTTGCTGCAACTCATTTTCTATCAATGATTCAATATATTGACACGACGCGTGGATACCTTTTTCATCTTCAGGGTATTCAGGGCCGATGCCAAAAATATCATACCAACCTTGCATACTTACGCCATTATTAAGACTGATAGAACGTACTGGCGCATTAGGTAACACAAATCTTAAAGCCTGGTGACCAGGGAAATTTAATTGCTCAACAACGGGTAAAAAATCATTAGCATCCGCCCCCAGTCCATGCAGCCAAATGACACTGGCGTTGGCCTTTTTGTCTGGCTCTATAATAATAGGGGCTTTTTCATGCTTTATCATAATTTGCCTGTTTAAGCCTCCGTCACAAATAAAAAAATCGGCATGACCCCTTATAAATTACAGGATCATACCGATTGATTATACCTTTATAAATGACTTAGTTAGAGCCTGATCTAGCCGACCTTGGCATCTTTACTATCGGTATCACCTTTGTTATCTGTCCAGCTGATCTTCAAAGCGTCACCCGATTTTGCGCCTCTGAACTTGCACTGTATAAACGGATTTTTTGAAACTGCAGGGCCTAACAACGCATCCAGAACTACCTGGCCATTGTGCTCAACCTTCAGTGTTTCTATATAATGTGCCGGAATTTTATTACCCGTTTTCTTATCTTTTCTGATACCCGTTTCCATAGGATGAGTGATAAGCATCTTTAATGTTGCAATCTCTCCATCAACCCAGGCACGTGGTCTTATTGTATTAGAAGCCATAATAGTCCTCGCTTTACTTATTCTGTTAACGCCGGATTAACCGCCGCATCCGCCAATAGTGACCTTCACTTCACGGCCAGCGCTGTATAATTTGCCACCGGATTTAACCACGGCAATAACACTGGATGTCTTCGCTACTTTTACG
>Ga0316206_1000667_pt1 | contig 40796 bp, 36 predicted proteins | sample 6monthpyrite_MG_FD_204942 | JGI IMG/M metagenome (GOLD analysis project Ga0316206, IMG submission 204942) | Microbial mat bacterial communities from mineral coupon in-situ incubated in ocean water Damariscotta River, Maine, United States -... | ecosystem: Environmental > Aquatic > Marine >...
GGCGTTACACCCTTAGCTTGAATAGTTCTTCCATTTGGTAAATAATATCTAGCAATTGTTAGTTTTATAGCATCAGTTTCATCAATTGGCATAATTACCTGAACACTACCTTTACCAAAACTTTTCTCACCCACAATAACAGCTCGCTCATGATCTTGCAGTGCACCACTAACAATCTCACTAGCACTAGCACTTCCGCCATTTACTAAAACAACAATTGGAACATTTGCAAATGTATCTGCACTTGTTGCTTTATAGACTTTTTGCTCTTTTTGATTTTTGCCTTTTTGAGAAACGATGACACCCTTTTCGACAAATAAATCTACAACATTTACAGCTTGATCTAGTAATCCACCTGGATTGTTACGTAAATCTATTATTATCCCTTTTTTACTTTTACTTGTAATATATTTTTTAAGATGTTTTTTTACCTCTGATGTAACTTTTTTATCAAAACTTGTAATTCTAAGATATAAGACATCATCTCCAATTGTTTTTGCATATACAGAATCAATTTTTATAACATCACGAATAATTTTTACTTTTAGAGGTTTACTCTCTCCCTTACGTACAATAGTAAGTTCAATTTTAGTACCAGGTTTACCACGCATAATATTTACAGCTTCATCAATTGTCATATTTAATGATGATTGATTATTAATCTTCAATATAATATCTGCTGCTTCAAGTCCAGCCTCATCAGCAGGTGTTCCCTCAATTGGAGCAATTACAGTTAATGCACCGTTTTTAATACCAACTGTAATTCCAAGTCCACCAAACTCACCATCTGTTGCAATTTTTAGACTCTCAAAATGTTTTTCATTCAAATAGTTTGAATGTGCATCTAAATTTGTAAGAAGTCCATTCATAGATTTTTCAATAATCTGTTCAATTGTTATATCATCAACATAATAACGTTCAACAATTCCAATAACTTTTGTAAATCTAGTAAGTGCTTCTAGTCTTGAAGTCTCATTGTTATCAACTTTAGAACTCTTTGCCAGTAAAAGCGGACTCTGTGTAGCTAAAGCTAAAGCTGCGACAAAACCAGCAAGTACCATTTTAGGTTGTTTCATTAAGTAATATCCTTATATATCATTTTCCAAGGAAAAAATTACAGTAGTATAGTATTTTTGAGTTAATATTCTTCTTGTACAGTATAATAATTTAAAAAATTAATTTAATAAACTTCTTGCAAAACTAATATATTAGTACTGTGCCGTCATAGCAAATCTATTTCGACCTGTTCTTTTCGCTTCATCTAGCGCTTTTTCAGCATCATCCATTAATTTATCAATTGAAAAATGTTTTTCTGGAATAACAGAGGTAATACCTATACTAATAGTTACATATGGACTAACTTTTGATGGACCATTATCTATTTTTAAATTTTCAACAGCTTCTAATAACATTTTTGCAACGTTTTTTGCACTAGAAATTGAAGTCTCTGGTAAGATAATGGCAAAACTATCACCATCATAACGAGCTATTATGTCAGAAGAGCGTCGAAGTTTAGATTGTATCTCCTGAGCAATATTCATCATTGTATACTCTGCAATTTTCTTACCATATGATTTATTATAAGCTTCAAAGTAGTCAATATCAATCAACATTAATGACATCGGAAGAGATGAACGTCGAAGGCGGCGCCACTCTTTATGTAACTCTTCATCAAAATATCGACGATTATGAACTTTTGTTACTGTATCAAAAGTTACCATACTATTTAACTCTTCATTAGTATGTTCAGTATGACCTAACAACTCTTCAACTGAAGCGTTTTTCTTTTTTAAAGCTGCATGCATCTGTTTAAATTCAGATGCTAAGTGACCTATCTCATCATCAGTCCGACTCAAATCATTAATAAAATTTGCATCAACATCTTTCGCATTTTCCATCAATTTATGCATATGACGACTAAGACCCATAATTGGTGCTACCACCATTGAGTGCATCATCTTCATTGAGGTCATTAAAACAATAATACCAAAAAGAGCAATTGCAATACTAACTACTTTAATAGCAGAAAGTCCGCTATTAACGATGTGCCTGCTCTGTTTAACTTCAATAAGTAAATTATTTTTAATATCAATAGCATCTCTTAACTCATATGATAAAAGATAGTCTTTTATCTCATCATTATAATAATGCTTTTTAGTTTGAATAATCTTTTTTGCAATATTCTTAAAACCTGATGACATAAAGTCAACTGGATATATTTTAAAAACGACACTAGCTTGATGTTCAATTTCCATCAGGCGCTCACTATCTAGTTTTCTAGCTATTATCAGAGTCCCATATGGACTTTTTGTATCTTTTTTATAGACAATAGGACGAATAGAGATAAAAACCGGATAAGTACCACCCATATAAAGTCCACTTATATTTACAATTTTTGAATCATTTGAACGATATTTTTCATCAAGGTAGAGGTTTCCAGCAGACATACTAGATAGTTTTGGAACATTATCATATGCTATTGATCTATTTTTATAAAAAAGTAATTTTCCATTATTGTCATAAACTTGAACAACATTAATATCACGCATATCTAAAATCTCATCAGCAAAATGAGCTTCAAATTCATCTTTATCATCTTTTACAATCGTATCGTGTAGTAAAGAATCATATGCCCACTTAGAAGCAATAGTATCGGTTTGAACAATATGCTTATCTATAGCGTGTTCAATTCTTTCAATATTTGTATCAGCTTCAATTCTTTCTAATTCTTTAAAGCTTGGATAAACTAATAAGTATTGTAAAACAAAAATGGCTACTGAAAAGAATAGTAGTTGCAAAATAAAAAACAATATCACTTTTTTGTTAATCGACATATTCAAACTTCCTACCATTTCTTATTTAAAAATTTAGTATAACATATATCTATCTTTTAAAAGATACTTTTAAATTAGACTTCTTTCAAAACTAAAATAATTATAACTATTTATACAACCACAAAAAAGTATAAATCAAAAATTTAACTAACCTCTAATTAGCTATAATCCTTTTTTAATCACAAGGGAAAAATAGATAATGCAAAAAACTAGTCAAGATACTATCAATAGAATTGCTTGGAATGCGTGTGATACGTTTAGAGGCACAATGGATAGTTCACAATATAAAGATTATGTCTTGACAATGCTTTTTGTTAAGTACCTATCTGACTTTTACAAAGAAAAACTTCAAGAGCTTGAGGTGAAACATAAAGGTAATAAAGAGCGCATTGAAAAGTCATTAGAACGTGAGAAGTTTAGATTAGATGAAACATGTACATTTGAGTATCTTCTTAAATATAAAGAGGCTGAAAACTTAGGTGAAGAGATAAACAAACTATTACTTAGAATTGAAGATGATAATAAAGAGAAACTAGATGATGTGTTTAGAAGTGTAGATTTTAATAGTGAGACAATGCTAGGACGACCTAAAGAGAGAAATAAAATACTTAAGCATTTAATAGAAGACTTTAATAACCCAGCTCTTGATTTACGCCCAAGTATGTTAGAGGGTAATGATGTTATTGGAGATAGTTATGAATATTTAATCTCTAAATTTGCTAGTGACGCGGGTAAAAAAGGTGGTGAGTTCTTTACACCTAGCGCGGTTTCTATTTTACTATCTGAGTTAGTAGAGACAAAAGAGGGAGATAGAATCTATGATCCAACCTGTGGGTCTGGCTCTTTACTGATTAAAGCTAGTAAAAGTATAAAAAATAATAACTTTAGACTTTATGGACAAGAGAGTAATGGTGCTACTGTATCACTTGCTAGAATGAATCTGTTTTTACATAATATAAATGATGCAGTTATTGAGTGGGGAGATACTATAGGTAATCCTCTTCATTTAGAAAATGAACACCTTAAAAAGTTTGATGTTATAGTCGCTAACCCTCCATTTAGTTTAGATAAATGGGGAGCAGAGAACGCACTTGAAGATATACATAAAAGATTTAAAAGAGGAGTTCCTCCAAAAAGTAAAGGAGATTTTGCTTTTATATCCCATATGATTGCTTCAATGAATGAAGATGCAAGAGTTGGCGTAGTTCTTCCTCATGGTGTTCTCTTTCGTGGAGCTAGTGAGGGTAAAATTAGAAAAGCATTAATAGATGAAAACCTACTAGATTCCGTCATTGGACTTCCTGCAAATCTGTTTTATGGTACTTCCATTCCTGCTGCTATTTTGGTTTTTAAAAAAAGAAGAAAAAATAGTGATGTCCTCTTTATTGATGCAAGTGGTGAGTTCAATAAAGATAAGAATCAAAATAGCCTAGATGAAATACACATAGAAAAGATTCTAACAACTTATAAAAATAGAAGTGAAATAGAAAAATATTCACATCTAGCTTCTAAAGAAGAGATAGTAGAAAATGAGTACAACCTAAATATTCCTAGATACGTTGACACATTTAAAGAGGAAGAACCTATTGATATAGAGGCTACAAAAGTAAAAATAGCACAAATTGAGAAAGAGTTAGCCGAAGTTAAAATACAAATGAGTGTTTATTTGGAAGAGTTAGGGCTTTAATTTGACACAGCTTGAAACTATGTTAGGCGATTTATGAGCCAAGTAAGAGAGGGGTATAAACAGACTAAAGTCGGGGTTATTCCTTTGGATTGGGATGTTGTGAAATTAAATGAAATTACAAACTATGTTGACTATAGAGGCAAAACCCCAACTAAAACAAGTAGTGGTATATTCTTAGTAACTGCAAAAAATATCAAAAAAGGTTATATTGATTATGAAAGCTCAAAAGAATATGTTAACGTAAATGACTATTCAAATGTAATGAGTAGGGGACTGCCTAAGATTAATGATGTATTGCTTACAACAGAGGCTCCATTAGGTAATGTTGCACAAGTAAACAATATAAATATTGCTTTAGCTCAAAGAGTCATTAAATTTAGAGCACAGGAAAATTTAGACAATACTTATCTAAAGTACCATTTTTTAAGTGATATATTTCAATGGTATTTATATAGAATGGCAATAGGAACGACAGTATTGGGGATTCAAGGAAAAATATTACATAAAATGCAAATCCCATTACCACATATTAAAGAGCAAGAAAAAATAGCAAAGATTTTAACTGCTTGGGATAGTGCTATTTCAAAACAAGTGGAGCTTATTAAAGTTAGGCAAGAGAATAAAAAAGGTCTAATGCAAAAGCTTTTAAGTGGTGAGATTCGTTTTGATGGGTTTAATGGGGAGTGGGAAATTGTTAAATTAGAAAAAATTGTTAATTGTTTTGATAATAAAAGAGTTCCAATTAGTAAAATAGAGAGACAAAAAATAAAAGGTGATATTCCATATTACGGATCAACGTCAATTGTAGATTATATTAATGATTACATTTTTGATGACGACTTAGTACTAGTATCAGAAGATGGAGGGTATTTTTATGATTTCAACACTAAGCCTATTGCCTTTTATATAACAGGTAAGTCTTGGATAAATAATCATGCTCACATTATAAAAAACAAAGATGATTCATTAGATTTGAAATATTTATATTTTTCTTTAGTACATAAAGATATTACTTCTTTTTTAAATGGGGGAACAAGAGCTAAACTAAATAAAAAAGAGTTACTGTTATTAAAAATAAAACTCCCTTCTCTAAAAGAACAAAAAAAAATCGCAGAAGTCCTAACCATAGCAGAGCAAAAAATAGAACTACTAAAAACTGAACTTACAGAACTACAAGAGCAAAAAAAAGCATTGATGCAAAAATTACTTACTGGAGAGATTAGGGTTAAAGTATAAGCTCTTAAGCTGTATTACCAAAAACATATATATACATAAAAAACATTAGACTTCTTTAGATGCAGATTAATCACGCTTTAATAGATAATTGTGTACAATTTCGCAAAATTATTGCAGAGGATGCACGCAATGAGTGAAATTTTTACATTTCTTGGTCTGATCTCACATAGTCACGCCTTTATCTATCTATCACATATGTTTCTAACAACGATTATCGTGTTAGTTATCGCAAAAGCGGCTACATCGTCATTACGTTTGGTTCCACAAGGTACTCAAAACGTTATTGAAGCCTATTTAGGTGGTGTTATGTATATGGGTACTGATGTTGTTGGTGAAAAAGAGGCTCGTAAGTATTTGCCTCTAGTAGCTACAATTGGCCTTTTTGTTGTTGTTGCAAATGTTATCGGAATTATTCCAGGGTTTGAATCACCATCTGGTAGTTTGAACTTTACATTGGCTTTAGCACTTTCAGTATTTGTATTTTATAACTTCGAGGGAATCCGTCGTAATGGTGTTATTAAATACTTCAAACACTTTTTAGGTCCTGTTGGCTGGTTAGCACCACTAATGTTTCCAATTGAGATAGTTTCACATATTTCGAGAATTATCTCTCTTTCATTTCGTCTTTTTGGAAACATTAAAGGTGATGATCTTTTCTTAATGGTTCTTTTAATGCTAGCACCTTATGTTGCTCCGCTTCCAGCGTTTGCACTTCTTAGCTTTATGGCTCTTTTACAAGCGTTTATCTTTATGATGTTAACGTATGTTTATCTAGCTGGTGCAATTCACATAGACGACCACTAGAACCTTATTCATGAAACGTTCAATATTTGAGTCTATACTCAGCCTATTGTTGGGCGTTTCTTGGGGTTTTTTAATTATAGGTGTCTATTTAACTTTTCACATCTTCTCAACTTATAGTATATCTTTAGCAATCTCAGCTTCATTTATCTTTATTTTTATAGCTCTATTTTTAATTTTAATATTAGAGATGATGGACTTACAGATGAAAAAATTTAAAGAGATGCAAAAACAGACAAAACTTCTTGAAAATTTAAATGAAGCAATACCTAATAACAGACCCGACATACTATCTTAACTTTGAGTTGACACTAAAAAATGCTCTTTTAGAACATAAACCGGAGTACGCATGTTTTAGAGATAAACGCTCAATTAATCACGATGAAAAAGTGCGTACATTTATGAATATTGGACGCGAATACTCAGATGCCAAATTAATAGTTCATTCTCATTTAGAGTTAGCTCTTAAATATAAAAGTGATGGTCTGCATGTTGCAAGTAGTGATTTTGAGACAATTCAACGGGCTAAAGAGAGCAATTTATTTGTAATTGCGAGTACTCATTCAATTGAAGAGGCAAAAGAGGCTGTAGGGTTTGGAGCTAACGCACTAACTTTTAGTCCAATATTTGCAACACCTAACAAAAGCAAACCCGTTGGTTTAGAGAAATTAAAAGAAATAATAGATATAATCGGCGCACCTATTTTTGCGCTAGGAGGCATTATAACAGATGCTCAAATTAGCGCACTTGAAAAGGTAGAACCCTATGGTTTTGCCTCAATTCGATATTTTCTTCCAAAGGAATCTTCTTGAAATTTGAAATCGTTATAGGTTTAGAAGTACACGTACAACTAAACACTAACACAAAACTATTCTGTTCATGTGCGACAAGCTTTAATCACCATCAAAACTCAAATACTTGTCCAACATGTTTAGCACTACCTGGAGCACTACCTGTTATTAATAAAGAGGCTGTTCATAAAGCAATTATGTTAGGAACTGCAATAGATGCTACTGTAAATAAGACATCTATCTTTGATAGAAAGAGTTACTTCTATCCAGATTCACCTACTGCATACCAAATTTCACAATTTTATTTTCCTATTGTAGAAAATGGTCACTTACAACTTGACTTTGAAGATGGCACGCACAGAAAAATTGGTGTAACACGTGCTCACTTAGAAGCAGATGCTGGTAAAAACATACATGATGGTGACCACTCAAAAGTGGATTTAAATCGCGCTGGAACTCCACTTCTTGAAGTTGTTAGTGAACCAGATATGCGCTCTGCTGAAGAGGCTATTTTATATCTTAAAAAACTTCACTCAATTGTGCGTTATTTAGATATTAGTGATGCAAACATGCAAGAGGGTTCATTTAGATGTGACGCAAATGTTTCTATCCGTCCTGTTGGTGATGAAAAACTTTACACTAGAGTTGAGATTAAAAACTTAAATAGTTTTAAATTCATTCAAAAGGCAATTGAGCACGAAGTACACCGTCAAAGTGAAGCGTGGGAAGATGGTCTTTATGATAAAGAGGTTTGGCAAGAGACTAGACTTTATGATTCTACTAAAAATGAAACAAGAAGTATGAGAGGTAAAGAAGAAGCAGCAGATTACCGCTACTTCCCAGAACCAGACCTACCACCAATTGTAATCACAGATGAGCAAATGGCGCAATATAGTGTAATTCCAGAACTTCCAGATCAAAAACGTGAACGTTTTGTAAGTGAATATAGTTTACGTGAATATGACGCTGGTGTAATTACAAGCTCTTTAGAGATGGCTCACTACTTTGAAAGAATGCTAGAAGCAAAAATTTCAGCGAAAACTGCTGTTTCACTTCTTACAGTTGAACTCTTAGCGCGTCTAAATAAGAAAAATATTGCCATTGAGAACTCTCCAATTAGTGCTGAAACCTTAGCAACTGTTGTAGCAAGAATGGAAGATAAAAGCATTAGTGGTAAAGCTGCAAAAGATGTGCTTGATTATTTAATGGAAAATAAGAGCAGTGTTGATGATGCAATTCAGAAACTTGGACTTAAGCAAGTTAATGATGATGGCGCAATCATTACAATCATTGATGAAATCATGACAAATAATAGCGATAAAGTAGAACAGTATAGAGGCGGAAAAGATAAACTATTTGGCTTTTTTGTAGGACAAGTTATGAAAGCTAGTAAAGGAAGTGCAAATCCAGCTATGGTTAATGACCTACTTAAACAAAAACTGGACGCATAAATGAGCATCTCCGTAATAGGTGCGGGAAAATGGGGGCAAGCACTACAGTTTGCTCTGTCTAAAAAAAACAGTGTTACTATATCTTCAAGAACTCCAAGAGAGATAAAAAACTTTGTTACATTAGAAAAAGCTCTAAAATCAGAATACTTAATAATTACAATTCCAGCGCAACAAATAGCTTCATGGCTTGAAAACAATTTTAAATACAGCGGTCAAAAGATTTTAGTTGCTGCAAAAGGAATTGATGCTAAAGATGGACGTTTTCTAAATGAAATTTATGCCAAATTTTTACCCACAGAATCTACCTGTTTTCTATCAGGACCATCATTTGCAGTAGAGGTTAAAAATAGCCTACCAGGTGCCGTTGTAATTAATGGAGTAGATAAAAATCTATGCAATGAGTTTGCAGAATTTTTTCCATCATTTCTAAAGACATACATAAGTAGCGACGTTATTGGTGCTGAAATTAGTGGTGCATATAAAAATGTTATTGCAATTGCCGCTGGAATTTGTGATGGACTTGAATTAGGTAATAATGCTCGTGCTGCTCTACTCTCACGAGGTTTGATAGAGATGCAACGTTTTGGTGCATCTTATGGTGCAAAGATGGATACATTTTTAGGACTAAGTGGTGCTGGTGACCTATTTTTAACAGCTAGTTCAACACTTTCAAGAAACTACCGTGTGGGACTAGGTTTAAGTAAAAATAGAACAATTGAAGATATTTTAGAAGAGCTTGGTGAAGTAGCAGAAGGTATCGGCACTACAAACGCTCTTAAAAAAATTGCTAATGAAAAAAAAATATATCTACCAATTGCAGCTGAAGTTTATGAAATCTTAAATGGTAAATCTGTTCAGCAAAGTCTAAAAGATTTACTTAACTCATAATCTATGAAGTCAAATATTTTCATTATTACATCTATAATATTGTTTCTAACAGGGTGTGCTATACCAAAACCAACACCGGTGCAAAATGTAAAACTTCCTAAAACTTTTAGCATTAATGGTGAGCAAGAGCTACAACCAAAATGGTGGGAAATATTTGAAGATAGTGAGCTTAATCGTTTAATTGAACATGCACTCATTTCAAACCTTTCACTTCAAGCTACATGGGAACGCTTAAGTCAAGCGCGCGCAGTTGCACTTAAAAGTGGTGCTTCTCTCTACCCTAGCCTATCTTTTTTAAGTGAAAGCTCAACCATAAAAAACGGTGTTAGTACAAACAGTTTCTCAGCAGGAGTTGCTGCAAGTTATGAAATTGATTTATGGGGACGCCTTAATAACACGGTTGATGCTTCTTTATTTGAATTAAAAGCTTCAAAAGAGAATCTTATCTCTGCTTCTATTAGCCTAAGTGCTGAAATAGCATCTACATGGTACAGATTAAAAGAGCAACACAACCTTGCAACTGTTCTTAAAAAACAAATCCAACTGAATGAAAAACATCTTAAAATTACAGAACAAAAATTTAGAAGTGCTCAAGCAAAAGCATCAGATATTATTCAACAACGTCAAATAGTAGAGTCAGTAAAAGGTGAGGCTATTTTAACTAATGGCAGAATAGAACTTTTTGAGCACCAGTTAGCGCTACTTCTTGGAGATAATGCAAAGAATCTAAAGTATTCACAAAATAGTAATTTTAGCCTCATAACAGAACTACCTAAGATGGAGGTACCATCTGAACTTTTAATGCAACGTCCTGATGTAAAAATGGCTTATTATAAACTTCAAGCATCAAACAAACAACTTTCAAGTGCAGTAGCTGATCAATACCCAAAATTTACAATTTCCTCTTCACTTCGCAGTAACTCTATATCTGCTAGTGATATTTTTACAAACTGGTTATCTAGTTTGGTTGCAAATATTAGTGCGCCACTGTTTGATGGATATATGAGAAAAGCTGAAGTACAAAGAAGTGAAGCCATAAGAAATGAACAGTTATATCTCTATTCACATACACTACTAAATGCACTGAAAGATGTAGAAGATTCTATAAGTAAAGTTACCCATCAAAAACACTATCTAGATAGTTTAAATAGACAAGTTGAACTCTCAAATTTATCTTTAAAGCAAATTCGTGAACAGTATATTCATGCAAATTCTAGTTTTATAAGTTTCTTAAATGCACAACTGAGTCTTCAAAACTTGCAACGTAATCAAATTAGTGCATCTAGAGAGTTAATTGAAAATATAATTTCATTACATCGCGCTCTATCTTCTGGCTGGGTAATAAAACGAAACAAGCCTCTTACAAGGAATTAATATGTCAACTGATGTAACACCACCTAAAAAAAGTATACTATCTATCTTAATTATGAGTATTATTGTTATTGCCGTAGTTGCAATATCTATCTACTGGATGAAAAATAGACCACGTGCTACTCGTACACCAACGAAAGTTCTTGCACCATTAGTAACTACTGTAAAAACAGATACTATTAGTCATAATATAAAAATTTCTGCTTTAGGTAAAGTCACACCTGTTCAAATTGTTGAACTAAGTTCGCAAGTTAGTGGTGAAGTTATAGATGTAAGAGATGAACTTATTCCTGGAATTGAGCTTAAAAAGGGTGATTTAATAGCTCAAATTAACCCTATTGATTTTGAACTATTCTTACGTCAAAAAGAGGCTGATTTAGTAAAAGCAAAGTTTGAGCTTGAACTTGAAGTTGGAAAAGTAGCTGTTGCAAAACGCGAATATGAGCTTCTTGGTGAAGATATTAGTAAAGAAAACAGATCATTAATATTACGAGAGCCTCATCTAAAAGCTGCAAAAGCAAAAGTAGATTCTGCAAAAGCTAATGTAGCTTTAGCAAAACTAAATCTGCATAGAACAAAAATAGTATCTCCATTTAATGCAACTGTTAAAACCAGATTTGTAAGTGTCGGTATGCAAATTCGTAGCGGTAGTAAAATTGTCACTCTAGTTGGGAGTGAGCGCTACTGGATTGAGGCTACACTGCCATCAAATGCTCTTAAATGGATTAATTTTAAAAAAAATGGCTCAAAAGTAGATATAAAACAAAATCATCATGGAGTAGTTAAAACTATTATGAGTGATGTAGAACAAAATGGTCGTATGGCTAGAGTTGTTATTGAAGTTGTAAATCCACTAAATAATTCTCACGGTTCACCGCTACTTCTTGATGATATTGTAACTCTCTGCATTCATGGTAAAACTCTTGATAATGTCATAAAAATACCACGTTTCACTTTACATAATGGGAATAATATCTGGTTTTTATCTCCAAACGATAAACTCAAAATTCTAAAAATAATGCCAATTTGGACAGAAAAAGATGCCATCTATATTTTAGCTGACACAATTTCTAAAGAGTATAAACTAATTACAAGTAGTATACCCGCGCCAGTATCTGGCATGAGTTTACGGACTAAATAATGCAAACTTCTTACAAAGGTTCTCTTGCATGGATGGCATCTCATCCAGTAGCTGCTAATCTTATTATGTTAACTTTTATCATCGGTGGATTGATGATGATACCACATATGCGTCAAGAGGTCTTCCCAAGTTTTGATATTGATTCTGTAACTGTTTCAGTAGCATATCCAGGGGCTAGTCCTGAAGAGATTGAAGAGGGTATTGTTCTTTCTATCGAAGAGGCTGTTAATGGTCTTGATGGTATAGATGAGATTAGATCTCTTTCAAAAGAGGGAATGGGTAGAGTTACTATTGAAGCCATAAGTGGCACAGATATGCAACGCCTTACCAATGAAATAAAAAGTAAAGTCGATAGAATAATCACCTTTCCAGCAGATATTGAAGAGCCAAATGTGTCACAAAACAGTGGACGTAAGCGTGGTCTATCTATTGTTCTTTTTGGAGATACTACTGAGAGAACACTACATAATATTGCAGAGCTAGTAAGAGATGACTTACTACAAGAGAGTGCAATTACACAAATACAGCTTTTTGGAGTGCGACCACTTGAAATAAGTATAGAAATTTCACAAGAAAACCTTCGTCGATACAACATTAGCCTGCAACAAGTATCTAAAATAATTAAAAGTTCTAGCCTAGATTTACCAGGTGGAAGCATTAGAACAGATTCTGGTGAAATAATGGTACGTATGCGTGAACGTCGTAATTTTGGTCAAGAGTTTGAAAATATCCCAATCATAACAGCCTCTGATGGGGCACAGGTTCTTCTTGGTCAAATTGCAACTATTAAAGATGATTATGAAGAGCTTGAAACATATTCAACCTTTGATGGTAAAAAAGCGATGATGATTGATGTCTACACTACAGGTAATGAAACACCAATTACAATTTCTCAAACTGTAAAAAGAAAACTAAAAACAATACGTCCAACACTGCCTGATGGTATTGATATTGAAATACGTAGTGATCATAGTGAAATTTATGCTGCTCGTATGAATTTACTTCTTCGCAATAGTGCTCTTGGACTTATTTTAGTACTTGGTGCTTTATCTCTATTTTTAGAGATTCGTTTAGCATTTTGGGTTATGATGGGGATTCCTATCTCTTTTATTGGCTCATTTTTATTTTTACCTATGATGGATGTCTCTTTAAATCTTGTTTCTCTATTTGCATTTATTATCGCGTTAGGGATTGTTGTAGATGATGCAATTGTAGTAGGTGAGCATGTGTATCACTTTAGGCAAGAGGGGGATAACCCTCTTACTGCTGCTATAAAAGGTGTAAAAGAGATGGCGATGCCAATTACTTTTAGTATTCTCACCAATATCGCTACATTTATGCCACTCTATTTTATCCCCGGCATCATGGGTAAAATATTTTCTGTTATTCCACTTGTTGTAATTACTGTCTTTTTAATTTCACTACTAGAGAGCCTCTTTGTGATGCCTGCACACCTAGCAGCATTAAAGCATAAAAAGCGTACTGGAATCACTCTATGGGTTCATGAGAAACAACAAGGCTTTAGTTCTTGGTTTCGCCACTGGGTACGTGATGTATATGGACCATTTTTAGATAAAGTATTAAAACATCCTGCTATAACAATCATTTTATCCTTTCTCATTCTTTTTATGACTCTATCATACGCGTTAAGTGGACGAATGGGAATGACAATGTTTCCAAAAGTTGAATCAGACTATGCAAAAGCTACTATTACTTTACCATATGGAACAGCATTTAGCCATACAGAAAGGATTAGTGAACGTTTAGTTAGTGCTGCAAAAGATGTGGCAAATTCAACAGGACAAAGCGACAAACTTCTTGAGGGAATTTTTGCTCGTGTTGGTCAGGGAACTAGCAATGTTGTAGTAGTTACTGTATATCTAGCAGATCCAGAGATACGTGATACTATCATGAGCACAACTGCATTTACAAAAGCATGGCGAAAAAAACTTGGTGATATTGCAGGTGTTGAATCCATGATGTTTCAATCAGACGCTGGAGGTCCTGGTTCTGGTTCTGCTATTAGCATTGAACTTAACCATCGTGATGTTGATGTACTTGAAGCTGCTGGTGCAAAACTAGCACATGCGCTTTCGCAATACCCAAAAGTAAAAGATATAGACAGTGGATTCTCAGCAGGTAAAACACAATATGATTTTGAGATAACTCCAATTGGTAGAAGCTTTAATCTTGATGCTGCTGAAGTGGCACGTCAAGTTCGTAACGCTTTTTATGGTTCTGAAGTTGTACGTCAACTTAGAGGTCGTAATGAGATGAAAATTATGGTTCGCTTACCACTAGAGCAAAGAAGAAGTGAATTTAATTTAGAGAAACTGATACTACGTACACCAAATGGAAGTGAAGTTCCATTTTTTGATGCAGTAAATGTAACTAAAGGAACTGCCTACACTGAGATTAATCGCCGTAATGGACGTCGTGTTATCTTAGTTGAAGCAGATATTAGCCCAAGAAGTGAAGCTGGAACTGTAATTACAGATTTACAAGAGGCAACAATCCCTAATCTTCTAGCACAGTACCAAGGACTACGTATTAGCTTTGAGGGAAAACAAGCTGACATGAGTGAAAGTATGGCTTCACTAAAGACCACATTTATTCTAGCAATGCTTGCAATCTATGCCATGCTTGCAATTCCATTTAAAAGTTACTCTCAGCCTTTTATTGTAATGGTAGCAATTCCATTTGGAATTATTGGAGCGATTATTGGTCACCTGCTTATGGGGTATAGCCTAAGTATTGTTAGTATGATGGGAGTTATTGCACTCTCAGGAATTGTTGTTAATGATTCACTAGTGCTAATCAACCACGCTAATGAACTTAGGCTACGTGATGGCGAAGCGCTTCTTAAAAACATTATCCATCAAGCAGCAATTCAAAGGTTCAGACCAATCTTACTAACTACAGTTACAACTTTTGGTGGACTAATGCCAATGCTTTTTGAGACATCTCGTCAAGCAAAGTTTCTCATTCCAATGGCAATATCTCTAGGTTTTGGCATACTATTTGCCACTTTGATTACACTTATTTTAGTACCTGTACTATATTTGAGTATTGAGAAAAGAAGAGAGGCGCGTAATATTAGTAAAACTAAAATCTAATAGACTTCTTGCAAGAAGTCTATTAATACAATTTTGCTACAATTCATAACTTTAATTAAGAAAAACATAAAGGATTAATATGCATATAGAACCAGGAGTTGTAGACGTAGCTAAGATAGGTCTATCTTATGCTACTGCAACAGGCACAATGGCAGTTTTTGCTAAATTAGCATTAGATAATATAAAAGAAAACAACATAATCTCTTTTGCAATGAAAACTTTTATTTCAATGATTTTAACATTTACATTCTTTGAAATTTTTCCTCATCTTTCAGTTGGAGTATCAGAAGTTCATCTAATTCTTGGTTCTACTCTATTTTTAGTTTTTGGACTTGCCCCTGCTGGTGCGGGTTTAGCATTGGGACTTTTAATTCAAAGTCTTTTCTTTTCCCCAATGGATTTAGCACAATATGGAATGAATGTAACAACACTACTAGCTCCGCTTTTAGCACTCTCGTATATTGCAAAAACTATTATTTCTAAAGACACATCATACACAGAATTAAAATATTCACAAGTCTTAAAACTTTCACTTGCATACCAAGCTGGAATTGTTACATGGGTTGCTTTCTGGGCATTTTATGGGCAAGGTTTTGCAGCTGAGAACTTAGTTGCAGTTACTAGTTTTAGTATATCTTACATGAGTGTAATAGTGATTGAACCATTAATCAGCTTAGCTACTTTAACATTTGCAAAAAGCTACAAACAATCTCTCATAGACAGTAAACTAGTAGAAAGAAAAGTTTACGCGTAAAATACTAGCGATACAGTAAAGGCGCCTATGCGCTTTTACAAACCTAGCTTTTTAATCTCCACTTCAATGTTATCTCTAAAAATTTCTCTTACACTTTTTTGCTCCAATAAATTAAACTTCTCTTGTCCAGCTAATGGTTCAACTATTGAAGCGTTACAGTAACTATTAATCTCTAGACTTATCTCTTTCATATCTTTTTCATAATGATTTCCACTAACTAAAAGCATCGGAATAATCTTGACTTTTATATCTTTTTTGTTGCCAATAAGGTCTAATATCTCTCTTTTAATAGCATCTTTCATTGCATAAAAAGGATACTCTCCCTCTAGCGAGCAGGTAATATTATTAGAATTTAGGCGATTTAGAAAATCTGATACATATCTTACAGATTCAAGACCTCCAAGATTTAAAACTGGTACTCCATGAATAATATAGACATGTATAGCCTCTTCACTATTTACGCGTAACTCATCATCTAAATTTTTTAGATATAAAGATGTCTCTTTTGTTTTTTGTAGTAGTGCGTTTGTGTATCTGATGTTTGCCAAAGAGAAATTTTTAAACCCATCAACCATTCTAATAAGCATCTCATGCTCATCTGTTGGAAAAATGTTTACAGAAACAACTATGTATCTCTTATAACCTGCCATGTCAACATCTGCCATAACTTGTGGCAAATTTTTGTATTCATCTTCATTTTTTGCCAACTCTTTAATGACCATTTTTGATGAAAATGCGGTAAAAACATCTGTATTTTCAAATTCACTTTTAATGTAATCTTCAAACTCTAAATATTTATCTTGTTCTATTACTGAACCAAAACATGAAAGAATTATGGCCGTTTGCTTATTGTAATGTCTATATCGTTTCATTTAAATCCAAATTTTTTGCCATTATAAAGTAATATATATGAAATAAGCATTATTAATTTAATAATATGCTTGTAAGTAATTAAAAAAGTTAACTCAATTTCATTATCAAGGTGTGATATAATCCTCACACTAAATTTTTGGAAATACTTTATGAATTTTGAACTAAAAGAACCACCTATAAATATCGGCGATGAAATATCTAAAAAATCATTTGAGATGATTGAAGCTGAAGCAAAAGAGTATGAGGGTTATCACAGATTTAATACTCAAGAGAAAGCTCTAGTTGCAAGACTAATTCACACAACAACCTGCTTTGATCAAGTCATTGACAACATCTATTTTACACCTAATGCTATGTATAAATTAAAAGAGCTATTAGAGAAAAAAGCAAAACTTATTGTAGATACAAACATGATACGTTCAGGTCTTAGTAAATTTTACTTAGACAAGTATGAAAATGAAGTTATATGTTATGTTAATGAGCCAGAAGTATTTGATATGGCTAAAGAAAATAGTACAACACGCTCTTACGCCGCTGTTGAACTAGCGATTACTAAGTTTAAAGATGAGCCATTAGTTCTAGCTTGCGGTAACGCACCAACATTTATTTACGCTGCCATTAACACACTTATAAAACTCAATATAAATCTAGACAATGTTATTTTACTTCTTTTTCCTGTTGGTTTTGTAAATGTTGTAGAATCTAAAGAGTATGGCAAAGATTTTTTAGAACACTTCAGTGCAGATGGCATAATCTTAAAAGGTCGTTATGGGGCTTCAACAATGGTTGTTGCAGCACTTCATGCAGCCTATAGACTTATTAAAGATTATGATAGTGAATTTGGAAAATATAATGGCAAGTAGTCTCACTAACTCACATGCAAGTTCACAATATGGTTCAAACCCAGTAAAAAAGGGTGAAGTACGTTTAAACGAGATGGGTTCTGAAATAGTTGAGGGGTACACCTGTAAACCTAAGGACTATGATGCTAACCGTCCTATTATGCACTATAAAACTCTACTCTTAGTTTGTGATGATGAAAGATGCGGTAAAGCTGGTAAAAATAGTAGTGCTGAACATTTAAGAGAGCTAATTAAAGAAGAGGGTTTAAACAAAGGTAAGAACCGAATTAAAGTTTCAAGAACTGGATGTTATGGTGCTTGTAGATTCAGACAAGTTTGTCAAGTTGTTGAAAATACACAAGCTAATGGAAATACTAAGAATAATGCACTTTGGTTAAGACATACACATAAACTCAGTGATGAGCAATGGAAAAATATTTTTCAACTTTTAAGTGATAACAGACTTTTAACAGATGAACTAGATAATGACATGTTTATACCAATGAAAGTTTACGAATAGTATAAATGTCAAAAGCACTTCGTAGCGGGTATTCAACAGGAACCCATGCAACGGCAATTTTAGGAGCTCTGCTTCATAAAGAGTATAAAAATGCACTTATCACAAATATAGAAGTTACTCTACCAACCTCACAGATAGCAAATATAGAGGTAAAACATGAGAATAAGAGACATTTTTCTACAATCAAAGTTGATAATGATGATATTGATGTAACAAAAGGGTGTTGTATAAATGCTAAACTTTTCAATGAAAGACCACCAGTTTTAAAAGAGATAAACCAACTCCCATCTATTTTAAATGTACACAATGGAAAAATTTACATATATGCTGGTGCTGGTGTTGGTGTTGTCACTAAAAAAGGGTTAAAGGTTGAGCCAAATTATCCAGCAATAAATCCAACTCCTCTAAGTATGATGAAGAGTATCTCTTTAGATGTTTTAAATGAGAGTTTTTCTGATGATATTCATATAGTTTTTAGTGTTGATGAGGGTGAAGAGATAGCTAAAAGTACAGCAAATTCTAAAGTTGGTGTACTTGGTGGTATCTCAATTTTAGGAACAAGAGGCATCGTTAAACCCATATCTGCTGGTGCATATATAGATTCCATAGAGACTGAGATAGACGTTATAAGTGCGTCAAAATTAGATGAAATCATATTTACACTTGGAAATACAGCACACGATTATGCTATAAAGCTATATGGTAATGAGAGTGTCGTTGAGATTGGTAACTTTATCTATGATGCCTCATCACGTCTAAAAGAAAAAAAGTTTAAAAAGTTTATTTTTATATCTAGTATTGCTAAGATGACCAAGGTCGCACAAGGCTTTAAAAATAGTCATAACAAATATGGTTTTATAGATTTTGATGCTTTAAGAGAAGTAATAACTGATGAAACAGGTATAAATTTAGCAGATGAAGAGTTTTTAACTGTAAAAGCAATTGTGCAAAGTTTAAATCAAAATGAAGTAGAAGAATTTATACATATAATAAACCAAAAAGCTGGTGAAAAGTTCATAGACTATTTTAAAGAGTTAGGTGTAGATATAAAAGAGCTAGAAATAGTTACATTAGAGAGTAATGAAGTTTATAAAAGGAGTCTATCTTGGTAACAATCGCAGGTTCTGGCATGGGAGCTTACACATTTGACAATATAGAGCTTGACTTAGACAGGTATGAATTAATCTTTTGTGACAAAAATTATGAATCCACAAGAGATAATGTAATAAAAGGTGGATTTAAAGAGATAAAAGAGGCAATACTACTTAACATTAACAAAGAGATACTATATATAGTAAGTGGCTCACCAATGTTTTTCTCAGGTGCTATACTAATTTTAAATGTACTTAAAAAAGAGAGTATACCTTTTAAAATAGTTGATAATACATCATCACTAAACTACTTTTTAGCGCACGAGGGAGTCTCTCTAGTTAAAACTTCTATTGAGACACTACATGGAAAAAGTGAAGTTAACTTAGAGAGTTTCCTAAACAAAGAGTACACATTTGTAATTTGTGATGACAAAACTCCTGAAATTTTAAAAAATATCTGTAACTTTCTTGATGATAAAGATATATCAATCACTCTTGGTGAGAGATTTGGTTACAGTGATGAAAAATTTAAACAAATTAACTTTAATGAAATGCTTACTAATGCCCCAAAAATGCCCTACTCTCTCTTAATTAAAAAAGAGTTCACTCCACTTGCTAATATCTCTAATGAAGATACAATTGAGCATGAAAATGGGATGATTACAAAATCATACAAACGTCATTTAGCTCTGCAAAATCTAGAACTATCACCAAATCAACTAATGTGGGATATTGGTGCTGGTAGTGGATCTATGAGTATAGATGGCTATAAAAGGTACAAAATAAGAACTATTCTTTTTGAAAAAAATCCTAAACGTGCTGATATGATTTTAAGTAATCTAACTGAACATAAAATTCTTGATACAAAACTATATATTGGTGAAGCTAGTGAGCTTTACAAGACAGAGAATAGTGAACCAGATAGAATCTTCATTGGCGGTGGCGGTACAAAAGTTGTAAGCGAACTTGACTATCTGTATAGTAGGCTAAAAAATGGCGGAATTATGGTAGCTAACTTTGTAACTTTAGAGCATCTCACAACGGCAATAACCGTGTTAAAAAAATCTAATATAGATTTTGACGTTAAAAGTATCTCACTAACAACATATAAAATGAGTCTACTTCTTCCAGAACCAGAAAGAGTAATGCACCAGATTATTATAAAAAAGGAGAACAATGGTTAAGTTTGTAGGAGCTGGTCCTGGTGACCCTGAGCTAATAACTGTAAAAGGAAAAAATGCACTAGAATCTGCTGACATTGTTTTATATACAGGTTCACTAGTACCGCAAGAGGTACTAAGTTGGTGCAAAGCTGATGCTATTATTGAAAACTCAGCAGATATGGATTATGATGATATTTTCTCTTTTATAAAAAAGCACCATAATAAAAACTTTGTAAGGCTACACACAGGAGACCCATCTATCTACTCAACTACCGCTAAACAGATTGAGTACTTAAATGAGCAAAACATAGCTTATGAAGTTATCCCAGGAGTAACAGCGGCTTTTGCTGCTGCTGCATCTGTTGGTATTGAATACACAATACCTGGAGTTTCTCAGACGATGATTATTAGCCGTGTTGAGGGACGTACTCCTAATCCAGAAACACTTAAACAGCTACTTTCAAATAAAAATAGTTCATTTGCTTTTTACCTCTCAATAAAACTTATTAAAAAGTTAAAATCTCAAGCATTAGAACTTGAATACAGTATAAATACACCATGCTGGGTCGTTGAAAAAGCATCTTGGAGTGATGAAAAAATATATAGAGGAACTCTAGAAAATATAGAGTCTAGAGTATCTCACATAAATGGTGTTGCACTTATTCTTTTTGGAGATTATCTAAACCAAGAGGCACAAGCAGAGTCGCACCTCTATGCAAAAGAGTATAAAAAGGAGAGAACTAAATAGATGAAAATTGCAATAGCAACAATTAACAATCCAAGTTTAGACGCAGCAAAAAAATTACTCCCTTATTTGAGTGAACATGAGTGTACAGTTTTCAATAAAAGTCAAGAGAGTGAAGGTTTTGTAGTTTTTGACAAAGTAGATGAGATAATGCCTGCTGCGTGGGCTGAGTTTGATGCAATTATATTTTTAATTGCAACTGGCGCGGTCGTGCGAAAAATTGCTCCATTTTTAAAAGATAAAGCCACAGATCCTGCTGTAATTATAATGACACTTGACCTTAAACGCATCATCCCTCTTCTATCTGGTCATCTTGGCGGTGCAAATGAACTTAGCCAAGAGATTTCAAGTAAAATTGATGGTTGTGTAAACTTTGTTACAACTGCATCTGATCAAATTAACGCTCTTGCATTTGATATGTTTGCTAAAAAGATGGATTATGAGATAAGTAACCTAAAATCTTTAGCGGAGGTAGCAAACAGGGTAATAAACAAGAAAAAAGTGCAGATAGTAACCTACCCTGCTATCATTGATGAATTAAAAAAGTTTGAGGGCTATAAAGATGACTCTTTTATTTTTTGCGAACCTGATGATTTAGATAATTTTAAAAAAGACATACCAACCGTCTACATTACGCCGCAGCATTTTTATACAAAAGCATTAGGTATACATCCTAAAAATATCTCACTTGGTCTTGGCATGAATAGAGGCACATCAGTAAAAGAGATAAAACTAGCAGTTGATCGGTTCTGTTTTGAACATTCTATAGATTTAAAACAGATAACAACTTTAGCTAGCTTTAGAGCTAAAGCCGATGAAGGTGGTCTTTTAGAGTACGCAAAAGAGTTAGACATAGAGTTAAAGTTTTTTGATGAAGATGAGATAAATGCTCTTGAACAAGAGTTTTCACCATCTCAGGCTACAAAATTTTTTAACATTAAAGGTGTAGCTGAACCTGCTTCACTTTTAGCATCATCTAAAAAAACACTATTTTTAAGTAAAAGAATCTATGGTGGCGTTACAATCGCTGCCTCATTTTAAAGGAATATATAACTATGGGAAAATTAACATTAGTCTCAACTGGCGCAGGTGGTACAAGATACTTAACAGGTGAAGCAATCAGCGCAATAGAAAATGCTGATTTAATAGTTAGTTACACAAAATATGCAAAAGATTTACAAAAGTATATAGGAGATAAAGAGCTTTTTACATCAGGTATGACTAAAGAGATAGAACGTGTCACGCACGCTGTTGAAGCTGCAAAAGATGGAAGAGATGTTGCACTTATCTCAAATGGCGATGCTAATGTTTACGCAATGGGTTCACTTGTTGTTGAACTGATTGACATTAATGATTATTGGGACAAAATAGATTATGTATCTCTTCCTGGAATCTCATCTGTTTTAGCACTAGCTTCAGAAGTTGGTGCCCCTCTATCACAAGATTTTTGCCTTATTTCACTATCTGATAGACTAACTGATTTTGACTTAATACAAAAAAGAATAGCCTTAGCCCTTGACGCTGATTTTGTAATAGCAATCTATAACCCAAAAAGTAAAAGTAGATTAGAACCATATAACCAGATGCTTGAAAAATTAAAAAGCATTAATCAAAATAGACCTGTAGTTGTTGCAAGAGATTTAGGACGTGATACACAATATATTGATGTTACTACTGCTAAAGAGTTAATTGATGCCGGTGTTGAAAATAAAGATGTTAATATGTCTACAACTATTTTAATTGGTAACTCAACCACAAAACTTACTAAAAACAGAAAAGTTTTAACACCTCGTGGTTATCTAAGTAAATATGATTTAGATGGAGAGAAAAAAGATGGTTGGAGAGAACAAGACTAACCTCTGTTTGCAAAATTTAGAAAAAGTGTCATATATTTTTTGACCTTTTCTATCTTTGATGCTGTTATTTTTTCACTCTCTAAATACATATTTTCAAAAGTATAAAAATCACCCTCACCTAAAATTTCTGTATCCATTCCAATTTTTGGTCTCATAAGTATTTGAGTAGTCTTCACCTTATCTCTTGGATTAATAGGCTTTATAAGAAGCTCTTCATCACCTAAACATAAAGGTTTTTTAACTCTAGCAGAAGCTGCGCTAAAAGAGGTAACACCAGCAATTACCTCACAACCATTATATAACTCAATGTTTTTATCTCTAATAATATCTAAAAGATAGTAGATACTAGAGTATATTGCCGCATCACCCAATGTCACAAAACATATTGAACCATACTTTTTAGATGAGTCCATTACAATATTTGCTTCATCTATCCAATCATCTTCACTAAACCTCATTGGCGAATATACAGGAATTACTCTTTTTTCAATCCCAAGTAATATAAGAGCATCTTTGACAATTTTATAGCTAATTGATTTACTGAAGCTATTATCTTCACTCTTAGTTGGAACACAGATAGCGTCACAATCTTTAAAAGCATTCAAAGCTTTTAGTGTAAGTAGTTCAACATCACCAGGCCCTAAAGAGACCATATACAGTTTATAATTCATGGGCGAAATTCTAGCATAGATAGGCATATAATGGTATAATCGCTTTAAAAAATAGGCTTACTTCTTGACAACTTCTTCTCCTAAAAAAAATAAAAATAAAAATTCCTTCGGACATGTGTATTTAATTGGTTGCGGTATTGGAGATGTTGAACTGCTTACACTTAAAGCATACAAACTTATTCAAGAAGTTGATGTACTATTTGTAGACCATCTAATTTCTGAAGAGATTATAAATATTATTCCAAAAAATACAGAGCAGATTTATGTTGGTAAAAGCAAAAACAACCATTCAATGAAACAAGAAGAAATCAACAAACTACTTTTAAAGTACTCTAAAAAAGGATTGTCTATAGGTAGATTAAAAAGCGGTGACCCATATATATTTGGTCGAGGTGCAGAAGAAGCAATGTTTTTATTAGAGCATGGCATAGGCGTAGATGTAATTCCAGGTATCTCATCATCAATTGCAGCACCACTTAGTGCTGGAATTGCCCCAACTGCCCGTAATTATTCTGCAAGTTTATCAATTGTGACAGCACACCTAAAAGAAAACATCATAAATTTGGATTGGATAGAAATTTTAAAGATGAAAAATCATACGACTATCGTACTTATGGCCGTAAGTCGTGCAAATGAAATTGTTGAAAAAGCTTTAGAGATAGGTGTAAAAAAAGATTTACCAGCTGCCATAATATCAAATGCATCAAGAGAAAACCAAAAAGTTTTTACAACTACTCTTAATGGATTAAGCGCTCTTGCAAAAGATGCTCCAAGACCTGCATTAATAGTATTTGGTGATGTGGTAAATCTTCATGGTAAATTACCTATTTGGAATTATAAAGAAACCTCTTAGTTTAGTAAAAATCAGCATTAGCTCCCAATTTCAAACTTTAACGATACGCATTATCATTATTATTTTAATTTAAGCTTCCATCTGATACTATTCCCTTAATTAATTGTGATAACAATTATTATTTACATTTAGGGACATAAAAATGAAAAAACTGACACTTTCACTTATAGCAATTACAGCACTAAGCGCTTCTTTACAAGCAAATGAAATGAGCGAAATTAAGGCACAACTTAAAGCTTTAACACTAAAAATGAATGATATTGAGGCAAAAAATGAAGCTAGTAATAACGCACTTATTGAAGAGGTAAGCGCACTTAAGACATTTAGTGCAATTCCAGAACTTGCAAGTAAAAGTTATACAGGTCTAGGTTACGCAGCATCAAAAGTTTTCTATTCTAAATCTCCACTCTCAATTGGTGGTTATGGAAAAGTTGACTACATTCACTATACAGATGAAAAAAGCAAAAATAATGATAAAGCTGATAACTACCGTGCTATTTTTTATGTAGGTTATAAATTTACAGACAACATAATTTTCAACTCTGAAATTGAATTTGAACATGGTGGCGCAATTAATGGTAGTGGAGAGAGTATAATTGAGTTTGCTGCTATTGACTTTTTAATAAGACCAGAGTTTAATGTTCGTGCTGGTCATGTTTTAGTTCCAGTTGGACATATAAACTTACAACATGAACCTACAATGTTTAATGCAGTAAATCGTCCAGAGACAGAGAAGTACATAATTCCATCAACTTGGCACGAAAATGGAATTTTAACTTATGGTACATTTGGCAATGTTGACTATACAGTTGGTTTAATAGCAGGGTTAAATGCAGCAACAGGAACTGGGAAAAATAGCTGGAGAGGTGCTCGTCAAGGTGGTCGTAATTCTAAAGCAGAAGATTTTGCTTTTGTTGGACGTCTTGATTGGCATACACTAGAGTCATTAGATTTAAGTACATCTATATTTACAGGTGACTCAGGACAATCTCAAGCTGGACTTGATGGTGTTGGTCATACTGTTTGGGAAGTTCATGGTGTTTATAAAGAGGGTCCAGTTGAGCTAACTGCTCTTTATGCAAATGCTACAGTTGATGGTGAAGCAAATTTTGCAATATTTCATGCAAATAACGCTGTAAGTTCTGAGGGAACTGGTTACTACATAAATGCAGCATACAATATTAATGAGAAATGGACTCCATTTATCCGTTACGAAAACTACAATGCAGAAGATGAAACATTAACATACGATACAGCTACAGCATCTTTGATAAAAGGTTCAGAAAATGATACAAAAATTACAGCACTTGGAGTTGATTACCGTCCTCATCCAAACGTAATTTTAAAAGCTGATTACCTGTTCTATGATGACAAAGGTACAGATGATGACCGTTTGGAACTTAGCATGGGTTATATATTTTAATGTTAAAATCAAAAAATTAAATATTAAGGGTATGCAATGTTTCGTCTAATTTTACTTCTTTTAATCACATCTAATCTATTACTATCAAAAGTTTTAATTAGACCAGACGAAGCAATGCGTGCACATTTTGGAAAAAATGTAGTTGTCTCTAAAAAAAATATTCTTTTAGTCAAAAAAGATATTATAGAAGCACAAAAAATGGCAAAACGAAAAATTAAAGACCATCTTTTTAGAATATTTATAGCAAAAAATGGCAATGTTGTGTTAGGTTATGGGGTTTTACACACATCAAAAGTACGAACTAAAGATGAAACTGCCATGTTCTTAATAGGTACCAATGGAAAATTAAAAGCTATTGAAATTATAGCTTTTTACGAACCTCCTGAATATCTTCCTCCGAAAAGATGGTTAAAGCAATTTAGTGGTTCTACTATAAAAAACGAGCTAAAACTAAAACAAGATATTCGCTCAATTAGTGGAGCAACACTTAGCGCTAGAGCAATTACAGATTCAACTAAAATAGCACTCTCAATATTAGAAGTAGCAATAAAAAAAAGTAAAATATGAAATTTACAGTAAGTAAAGATTTACGCGACAATAGAGTTATGCGTAATCTCTTGATTGCTTTTAGCACAATTATGTTACTTTTTTTAGCTCTTGATGTAACAAATAAAGCACTAAGATTTGGCTCAACCATAACTGATATAAAAAATAGTTTTTTGGGCAATGAAGATGAGTTTATAGAACCACTATCTGCAATAAGTGCCCTAGAGATGGTGCATCTTGACTTATTCATAGCAATTTTATTGATTCTTTTAATTGGTTCTATTTTTATGCGTATAGATACAAAATTAAAAACACCATTATTAGCAATAACAATGCTACTTTCTATTATAAGTTTTGCATCATTTCTAGCATCTGTATTTTTTAGTGAAGCTTTTGTCATAATCAGCGTGACATCATTTTTAGCGTGGCATATTAGTGCATCTTCAATGCTTTTTGTATCTCTTTCGTGGTTGCTTAAAAAAGCATGATAGACAGTTACCAAAAAACTCTTATTGGACTTTTTGCAGTAATGTTGCTTACACTTTTAGCAACGTCAATCGCTCTTTTTATCATGAAAATAGGAATTGAGCCTGTAAATATAGCACAATACTACATGGGTAATGAAGAAACTTTCATTGTAAAAAAAAGCTTTGAAGGACTATTTGAGACAACCGCGCCACATCTATTTGCAATAACAATCATGATATTTATTGTAATTCATCTACTTCTTTTTACAAATTACAAAAAGTATATCCCACACCTTTTAGCAGGACTACTTATAAGCTTTATAGCTGATATGGCTAGTGGATATTTTCTCATAGCTAATCTTGCCTTTTTTGCCATAATTAAGTGGGTAAGTTTTTTGATTTTTCAATTTCTTTTTATTATTTCTATTTTTCTTATCATAAGCGATATTATGCGTCACAAAACTATCTAAATTGCCAAAATATACACTATTATCTGTTGTAATTAGTAAATAACCAAGCTCATAGTGCTCTTTTAAAAATGAGAGTGCTTTTTTCAAAGGCATTACAGCAATTGCAGTTGATAGTGCATCTACATATGCATTACTTTCAAAACTAACAAGAGTTACACTAGCAAAAATCTGTTCTGGTCTTTTACTCTTTGGATTTATAAGATGATTATTCTCTTTTTTCTCAACAAAACGTCTGTAGTTTCCGCTAGTAGAGACTGCAAGGTTAGGTTTTAGTGTTTGAAATGTTGTAAATATCTCTTTTGTAAAAGGATTTGTAATGTCAATTTCACATAAACCTAAACATCTTATATCCCCACTTGCTGATATTGACCCCTCTTTAACTCCTAAACAATCTAATTTAGATGCCGCATTATCTACAGCAATTCCTTTTCCAATCCCTCCAAAATCTAGTTTTACACTCTTTAGTAACTTCACATGATTATTATCTATCTGCACTAAATTCCAACCAACTGAAGCTTTTTTAAGCTCATCTTTTGTGGCTACTCTTTCATCTTCACCAAACCTGTACAAATCTTTCGTAATATTCCCTATTGCTACTTGAAAATATCCATCTGTTAGAGTATAAATCTCTTTTGCATAATTTAATGATTTAATTGCAAGCGGAGTTAAATTAAGCTCTCTTTTAGAGTTTAATTTAAAAATTTCTGCATCTTCATTGTATGAAGAGAGAGCTAAATCAACCTCTTTTATACGTTCAAATGCACTATTATGGTACCTTTTGACATTGATAGTAACGTATGTCCCCATAATAACCTGAGTACGAATATCAGCATTTAAGTATGTGAAAATTACAGATAAGATAAGGTAGAATTTCATCTATGAAACTTTTTGCAATTTATGGAAATCCAATTAAACATTCTCGCTCTCCTTTGATGCATAATAATATGCATAAAAAACTGGGTGTTAAGGCATGCTACACACGTATTTTACTAGAAGATAGTAGCAAATTGAAAGAAAATTTCTTCTCTCTTTGCCTTTCTGGTGCAAATGTAACAGTACCACACAAAGAAGAAGCTTTTAGACAGTGTGATGAAGTTAGAGGAATCGCAAAAAAAATTGGTGCAGTCAATACCTTAGTTAATGAAAAAGGTCGAATGATTGGCTATAACACTGATGCTGAGGGCTTTTTAAGAGCGCTAAAAAGACTAGGAGAACCTAAAAGTGTACTAATTTTAGGAGCTGGTGGGACTGCGCGCGCATTAGCACTTATTTTTACACAACAAGGGTATAAAACTACAATAATTAACCGCTCTTCTAAACGTCTTGAAGGTTTTTCTACAATGGATGTTAAAAAATACACTTTCGATGACTTTAAACCAAAAACTTACGACTTAGTAGTAAACACAACAAGTGCTGGACTAAATGATGACAACTTACCTGCTCCAAAAACTCTACTAAACAGAGTTTTAGAAAATACAAAATATGCAGCTGATGTAATTTATGGCAAACAGACAGCCTTTTTACAACTAGCAGATAAACAAGGACTGCCAACACTCTCAGGTGAAGAGATGCTTCTGCAACAAGGTGTTCTTGCTAGTCTATATTTTCATAAAAACAAAATTGATGCTAAACAGATAGAGACTCTTTTTAGAGAGAGTTTTAAATTTTAATTGCTTTAATAAAGAATAATCTATCAACTTCATAAAGATAATTATGTTAATAGGTATTATGATTAACATAGGATTAGCCGATGACAGTGATTTAAGAAATATTTTTAGCAAAACAAAACTAAATGGTACAATCGTTATATCATCATTAAATGGTGATGAAACATATATATACAATAATACAAGATCTATTAAAAGATTTATACCTGCATCAACATTCAAAATACCAAACACTCTCATTTCACTGGAAGAAAGAGTCATAAAAGATGAGTTTGAAATAATAAAATGGGATGGTAAGGTTAGGTCATATACACCTTGGAATAAAGATCAAACTTTACAAAGTGCAATTTCAATATCATGTGTATGGTGCTACCAAAAATTCGCAAAAGAGATAGAAAATAATAAATATTTAACATACCTAAAGAAGATGCATTATGGAAATGAACAAACTGGATCTAACGTATCAACATTTTGGTTAGATGGTGATATTGAAATATCAGCAATAGAACAGATTAACTTTTTAAAAAAGCTATATAAAAATGAACTTCCTTTTGAACAAAAATACATTAATATCACTAAAAAAATATTAATAGTCAAAGATACAAAAAACTATACAATTAGGGCAAAAACTGGTTGGTCAGGTAAAATCGGATGGTACATCGGATATGTAGAAGTTAAAAATAAAGTTTGGTTTTTTGCGTTGAATGCTGATATTAAGAAAGAGACTTTACAATATAGAAAACAAATTGTAATGGAATCATTATTAGTAAAAAACATTATATAAACGATAACTTTTTAAAAAGTGAAACAAAAGATAGATATTATAAAATTTAAGATACAACATATAACTTAAATTTTAACTCTATCATGCAGTGCGCGTGACAAAGAGAGCATATCTACATTTTCAATGCTCACTCCTGTTGGAACACCTTGTGCGATTCTGCTAAATATTAAATCATACTTTTGAAGTTTATCTTCAATAAAAAGAGCCACTGCGTCATTTGCAATTGATGGGGTAAGTGCAAATATCACCTCTTGCACACCCTCTTCTACTATATTAAAGAGTATAGAAAAATCAAGATTATCAATAGATTCTAGAACAAAATAGTTTCCATCAAAAAGCCCATTTTCTTCAAAAATAAAAATATCTTTTGCGCTTTCAACAAAACATAACTTTGTAACATCACGCATTGGATCGCTACATATATTACACAGTTCATCACTACTTAAAGCTGAGCATCTTTTACACCTTCTAACACTTCCAATAGCATCTTCAATTGCATGAGAAAGTTGTAATGCACTAAAGTTTTTATCCATTACAATGTAGTAAGCCAAACGCATAGCAGACTTTCGTCCGATGCTTGGTAGTGCTTGCAAAGATTCAACTAAGCGTTCAAATGGTTTAGGGGCATATTTCATAGTTGTTAGTTTACTAAAAACATGCTAAAATTCGCCTCAAAACAAGACCAATAAATATTGCGAGAATTATGGAAGATTTAGATTTTTATCAACAACTTGAAATTGACAAGGGTGCTGACCCAGCTGCGATTAAACGTGCCTATAGAAAAATGGCAAAAAAATACCATCCAGATAGAAACCCAGGTGATGCGGAAGCTGAAGCAAACTTTAAGTCTGTAAATGAAGCGTACCAAACACTTAGTGATGACAAAAAACGTGCCATTTACGACAGATATGGCAAAGAGGGTCTGCAAGGTGGAACTGGTGGTGGCTTTGGTGGCGGTGGCTTTGGTGGCGGTTTTGATGACCTTGGTTCTATGTTTGAATCAATGTTTGAAGGTGCCTTTAATGATGGTGGACGAAAACGTAAAGGACAAGGTGCTAGTAAAAGAAAATATTCGCTTGATCTTGGCGTTCAGATGCAAATATCTTTTTCAGAAGCTATTTTCGGTTGCACAAAAGATGTAACATTTAGCTATAAAACACCATGTAAAAAATGTAAAAGTACAGGTGCTAAAGGCGGTGACCTTAAAACTTGTCCAAGCTGTAAAGGGCAAGGTCAAATTTACCAACGTCAAGGTTTTATGACATTTTCTCAGACATGTCCACAGTGTCATGGTGAGGGAAAAATCACAAAAGAGAAGTGTGATGTTTGTGATGGTGCTGGATATAATGAAGTAGAAGAACAAGTTAGCGTAGATGTTCCAGCCGGTATAGATAATGAAAACCGTCTTAGAGTTACTGGAAAAGGTAACGAAGATGAAAATGGTAGACGTGGTGATTTATATATTACTTTTTACGTGCAAGAGGATGAACACTTTAGTCGTCATGAAGATGACATTTATTTGGAAGTTCCTGTATTCTTCACTCAGGCAGTCCTAGGTGAGACAATTACTATTCCAACACTTAGAGAAGAGAAAAAACTAAAATTAGATGTTGGGACAAAAGATAAACAGCAGTATACATTTAGAGGTGAAGGAGTTCCAAATGTTCACGGTCGTGGAAAAGGTAACTTTATAGCTCAAATTAAACTAACTTACCCAACATCATTAAATGATGCACAAAAAGAGCTTTTGCACGAGCTTCAAGCAAGTTTTGGAATTGAGAGCAAACCACAAGAGACTGCGTTTGAGTCAGTATTTGATAGAGTAAAAAACTTTTTTACTGGTGAGTAGTTATTAGCGACAACAATAGTCGCTAATAGACTATTTAAATGGATTAAAGCCTTTTGCAGCATCCATAACTTTATCGAACATTCCTCTTTCTTCACCATCTTCTCCTGCTGGAGGTGGTGGCATATCTCCACGAGGTTCATCCCAACCCTCTGGTGGAGGGGGCGGTGGCATTGTCTCTTCATGATGAGGATGACCATGCTCACCATCTGGCGGAGGCATTCCAATATCTACATCTAAAGTAACAGTTCCATCCCCATTATCTGTAACACTTTCTATTGGCCAACTATTAATTGTATATGTTCCATCTCCATTGTCTGTAGCTTCTGGTGGTAACATTGATGGGTCGCCTAAATGTTCTGCTGAAATTACAAAACTATTATCTTCAACATTTACAGAATCTTCTGAAATTGGAAGTGTCCATGTACTATCACCCTCGCCATCAAAGTTTAAACCCTCAAATAAAGGAGCAATAAATTCATTTACTGGACCATCTGGATGTGGAGGTGGTGTATCACCATCCATATGATCGCCCATTGGATGATCTCCTGGTTCACCTAAACCACCAAATGGGTTTGGTATACCTTCATCACCTTCATTCTCTGGCATTGTTTCTCGTGCTGCTTCACCTGCTGCTGCGAATGCCTCTTGAGCAGTTGCACCATTTGCCATTGCTTTATCAAACGCACCTTGTGCTGCACCATTTGCTGCATCGATTTGTTCTTGAGGAGCACCATCTTGCATAGCGTTATTATTTGCAGCTTCCATTACACTTGCAAATGCTTCTTCAGGTGTTGCACCACTATCCATAGCATCTTTCATTACATTACGTAACTCTGCTTCACCTTCACCATGTGGAGGATGTCCATGTTCTCCCTCACCATGCGGTGGTTGTCCATGTTCGCCCTCACTATGTGGAGGATGTCCGTGTTCGCCTTCGCCATGTGGTGGTTGTCCATGTTCACCTTCTCCACCAAATGGATTAGGAATCCCACCATCACCAGCTGGGTGGTACTCTCCCTCAGGACCACCATACATCCCACCATTGCCAGCTGGATGATACTCACCTACTGGTCCCTCATACATTCCATCACCACCAGGAGGTGGTGGTGGATTATTTTCTGGTGGGAAATCTCCACCTGGTCCTGATGGTTGTTCAGCGAAAGGGTTTGGAACACCTTCATCTACACTCATATCATCACTAGCAAACATATCATTCAAAAATATATTCTCATCACCAATTGTAGTTTCATCATACATCACAGCACACCCCTTAAAATTAAAAGTTACCAAATCGTACTCTAATAGTTATTTATTGTCAATAAAAATTTTATTAAATTTTGTTATGATTAAATTCAGTAAAATTTCTATACACTTCTAGAACACTTGAAGCTCTATCTTCAGTACTCCTTATCAACATACTTTTAATCTGTTCTTTATGGTTTGTTTCAATTTGTAACAAATCTTTTTTAGGTACTCCATCTATTATCTCTTGATGAGAATATTTTTTACTGTTAGCATTAACAATAGATAAAAAAAGTAATCCTAACTGGTAAATATCACTCCTCTCATCTAAAATACCAAAGTATGAAGGTGCTATAAACTCAGGTGGTTTTAAATGTTTCAAAAGAATTGATTTTTCTCTTTTATAATCTACTAAACTTGTTGCTATCCCCAAATCACCAAGACATATATTTTGAGCATCAATACCACGAGCGATATTTCTAAGATAGATATTTCCCGCATGTATATCTTTATGAACATATTTTTGAGAATGTATAAAATCAACTGCTCTTAAAATTGCTGGAGCAAAATTCTTCAAAAAAGTATCTCTATTTTTAACTACTCTCTGCTTTAAATAATCCTCTAAAGTTATATCACAGCGCTCTAGAATCATGTAAAAATTACGCTTATGCTCAAAAGCGTCATAAAGATATAAAATATTTGGATGTCTAAGCAATTTCATGCAGTTCACTTCTAAAAGAAAACGCCATTTTAAAGTTTTATATGAGCGTTTATCGTTTAATAGAACCTTTGCAACACATCTATTTCCTATCTCATCACGACATGTGCGAATAACTCCAAATGTTCCTCTTGCTATCTCTCTTCCAAGCCAATATTGTCTCTTTTTGTTAGTTATAATTAGCTCTTCACTCAAAAAAACCCTTTTTTATTAATATATATTTAAAACTTTTAAGCCTATAATTGCTTGAAAAAGGCCCTTGGTGAAATTATTATTAGTTATACTTACTTTGTTTATATCAGTATCTTATGCAAATATTCATCTATCGTTAGAAGATGCTCTAATACACACTTTAAAAAATGATTTTAACCTAAAACTAGCTAAAGTTGAGACACAAATCAGTAAAACATCAATTAAAAAAGAGGATGCTAAGTTTGAACCAACTATTGCTATAAATGCCTTACGTTCATCTGATAAAAGTTCACCTACAACAGATATAGAAACAGATAACTATAGTGCAAATTTAAAAAATAGATTTAGCACAGGAACAACTGCAACACTTAGCTATGGTCATGATGAAACTTTGTATAACACAAGTAGTGACAACTTTAATTCAGCTGCTAGTTTAAAGCTAGAACAAGAGGTTTTAAGAGGTTTAGGTAGAGGATATAACTTAACGAATCTAAATGTAGCAAAAAAAAGATATGCACTTTCAACTCAAGATTTTAAAAAGCAAAATATTCAGACAATTTATAATTTACAACTTGTCTACTGGTCATATTTAAAAGCATATGAAGAGTTAAGAATTAGAAGAGAATCTATGGGGTTATCACTAAGACTATTAGAACAAAAAAGAAAAGAGGTTGAATTTGGTGGTTATGCAAAAATAAATTTACTTGAAATTGAAGCAGATGTTCTATCTAAAAGACGTCAAATAAGTACGACTGAACAAGCATTTAATAGTTCAAAGATAGAGCTTTTACGAACAATGAATGCTCCACTGGCTTGGTATTCACAAAAGATAATCCCTACACAAAAAGCAGATATTAGTAGCAATAATTACACAGAAGATTCTCTTATGCAACAGGCACTAAACAACCGTCAAGACTATATAAAAGCAGAACTTAACATTGATATTAGCGATATTTTAAAAGAGTATAATCGTGAACGTCTAAAGCCTGCACTTACTTTAAGTGGAACAATTACAAACAATAGCCCAACACTAATTAAAGATGATTACAATGCATTAGATACTTTTTCACGTAAAGGTTGGCTAGTCGCACTAAACTTTAGTTATGAATTATTTAATAATAGTGCTAAAGCTGAACATGAAAAAGCATCTTTAAGTCTGCAAAAAACAAAAACTAAACTTGCCCAACTTATAAATGATATTCATGCTCAAATACTTGATGCAAAAAATAGTCTTGATTTTTCAAAAAAAATAGCAAATCTTACAATTGCTGAATATGCGCAGCAACAAAAAGTTCTAGCAGCTGAGAAATTAAAACTTCAAAGTGGTATGTCAAATATCAGAGATTATCTATTTAATCAAAATGCTTTAATTCTTAGTGAGTTAAACCTTATTGGCAATAAAATAGCTTTTGTAAAAGCAGAAGCATCTTTATATAAAACAGTTGGTATTGTACCTCCAAGGTTTATAAATATTTTAGGAGAAGAAAATGCAAAATGATGAACTAAAAAAGATTATCTCTAATTTAACTCTTTTTGCAACACTTAACGATGAAACATTAGATGCAATAACTGATAAATTCTCCATAACTTCCCATGAAATGGGAGAGACAATTTTAAATAAAGGTGATAATGGAGAGTATTTTTATCTAGTCTATAGTGGTCAAGTAAAAGTGCTAGATTTTAATGCTGATAAAGAAGAGATAATTATAGCTCAACTTGGAAAAGGTGATTTTTTTGGTGAGCGATCTCTTTTAAAGAGTGAACCCGCTTCTAGCTCTATTAAAACAGATACTCAAACAGTTCTAGCGCGTCTTAGTAAATCTGACTTTATGGAACTTATAGAAAAAGAGAGCGACTTTAGTTATTACATTCAAAACTATCTTTTTAACCGTGCGGTTCAATCATTTTTACGAAAATTTTCTGTTTTTGGAGAACTTAGTGCAAAAGAGACATCAGTCTGGATTAAATCGCTTCAATTTGAAAATGTTGTTAAACAAGGAGATTGGGTATTTAAACAAGGTGATGAAGCTGATAAATTTTATGTAATTGTTGGTGGACGAGCTGATGTTATTATTAATAGTGATGGTAAAAATCAGATAGTATTAACACTTGATGAGGGACAATTTTTTGGTGAGCTAGCGATTATAAATGATGCGCCTCGTGCAGCTGGAATTAAAGCATTAACAGATTTAAAACTTGTATCAATGGATAAAGAGAGTTTTAAAAAGCTCATTGATACACAACCAGCTCTTGCCCAAAAGATAGATAACGTCATTGAGATGTATCAGATGCGTAAACAAAGTGGTAATGAGTTTGGTTCAAAACGCTCTGATGTAGATGAGTTAACACCTGCTGAAGAGGATTTATTAGCTAAAGATGGTGAATATTTTGAGCCTTATATTCCAAAGAAAAAGGGCTTTTTTAGCTCTCGTGCACCTATTTACCCACTTATTGAACAAAATGATGAGAGTGACTGTGCAGCTGCATGTATAACAATGGTTTGCAAGAAGTATGACAAACACGTAAGCATGACAAAGATTAGAGATATTGCCAATGTTACATCTGATGGTGCTACACTTCTTAGTATCTCATATGCGGCTGAAAAAATGGGCTTTAATACAAAAGCTATGCAAGCCTCATTTGAACAGCTATCTTCTATAACTCTACCTGCAATTATTCAGTGGAATGATTACCATTATGTCGTTTTATATGAAGCTGATAAAAATGGTGTTGTTATTGCAGATCCTGCAAAAGGTATTATAAAAGTTTCTAAAGAGATATTCAACAAAAGCTTTAATGGTTTTATTTTAATAATGGAGCCCACATCTAATTTAAATACTATAGAAGAGACATCGCTCTCACTAGATAGATTTCTATCAGTCATAAGACCTCACAAACGTTTAACAGTAGAAATTTTTATTGTATCTTTAATAGTCAGCCTTTTTGGTCTAGCTACTCCAATTTTTACACGTCTAATTATTGACAACATAATAGTGCATCAAAATGTCTCACTTTTAAATACTGTCGTAGTTGGTATGCTTATAATTACAATTTTCATGGGTCTGTCTATTGCACTTAGAACATACTTAATAACCTATCTGAGTAACAAAGTACAGATGTCAATGCTTGGAAGTTTCTACAAACATATTCTCTCACTACCTATGCGATTTTTTAACCAAAGAAAAGTCGGAGATATAATGGCACGCTTTAATGAGAGTAGTCGCGTTCAACACATGCTAACAAGTTCATCTCTTGGGCTTTTTGTAGATATTATAATGCTTGTAGTATATGTTGCTGTTATGTTCTCATTTAATGTAAACTTGACACTTATGATTATGGGATTTATCTCTATGGCTACTATTATTACGCTCTCCTTTACTGGAATGTTAAAAAAGTTGAGCAATAAAAGTTTTGCAAAATCAGCTCAAGCTGATGCCTATTTAGTTGAATCAATTACCGGTATTCATACCATTAAATCTACTGCGTCTGAGACAACTTCTCGCTGGAAGTGGGAAGATATGTATGTTGAATCTTTAAAAGTAAAATCAAAAGCTGCCATGATTAACTCAATGACTGGGGCAGTAGCTCAAATGTTACGAACACTTTCAATTATGCTTTTGCTCTGGTATGGAACATATTTGGTAATGGAAGGTGAAATGACAATTGGTCAGGTAATGGCTTTTAATATGATTGTTATGATGGTCATGGCACCAATTAATAAGATACTTGGAATGTGGAATGAGATTCAAGAGACTCTTATGTCGGTTGATAGGTTAAATGACATCTATGACCTCCCAGCAGAGGAGAAGTTAGATGAAGAGTCACTACAACATCTACCAACTGTAAGCGGTCATATTAAGTTTGAAAAAGTAAATTTTGCCTACTCTAGAGCTGAGAAATATATTTTAAAAAATGTAACATTTGAAGCCTCTCCTGGACAGACAATTGCAATTATTGGACGTAGTGGGAGTGGAAAAACAACACTCATAAATATGTTAATGCGCTTTTTTACACCAACTGCTGGAAAAATTTTAATTGATGGTTACAATATTCATCAAATGAGTATTCAGTCTCTTCGTTCTCAAATTGGAACAGTTTTGCAAGAGACTCACCTCTTTAATGGAACAATTAGAGAGAATATTGCACTAGGTAAACCTGACGCATCTTTTGGAGAAATAGTAGAAGCTGCTACACTTGCAGCGGCACATGATTTTATTAAAGATTTGCCAATGGGTTACAACACGGTTGTAGGTGAACGTGGCATGGGGCTATCAGGTGGGCAGAAACAGCGCTTAGCGATTGCGCGTGCACTCATAGGGGATCCTAAAATCCTAATCTTTGATGAGGCAACAAGTGCTCTTGATAATGAGAGTGAAAAAGCAATTCAAACTAATCTAGCATCAATCACAAAAAATCGTACAACCTTTATAATAGCGCACCGCCTAAGTACAGTAAAAAATGCAGATAAAATTTTAGTTCTAGATAAAGGTGCGATTGTTGAAGAGGGTAACCATGATCAACTAATTAAAAAACGTGGTTTATACTTTTACTTACACAGCCAATCGCTGTCAATGTCATAAGGGATTTAATATGAGTAAAGAAAATAACAATCAAAAAAATATATTTAATGAATCCTCGCAAAAGACTCAACATCAAGCACCAATGTTTGCAAGTGATATAGCAAATAGTTTTATGAATAAAATGCCCTCTTCTCTTGCTCGTGCCACTCTTTATGGAATGCTGAGTCTAATTGTTTTTGCTATTGTTTGGGCATACTTTGGTCAAACAGATATAACAGTAAATGCGAAAGGTCTACTTGTTCCAAAAGGTGATGTAAAACATATAATAACATCTAAAGAGGGAGTTGTTAAAAAGATTATAGCACGCGAGGGGATGCATGTAAGCAAAGGAGATATTCTACTTCAACTTGATACAAATATTCACTCTGACACCTTTAATGAGCTATCTAAATTTCAAGAACTACTATCACTAAAAAGTAGTGAACTTATAAAACTAAATAGTGTTCTTAAACTTAGCATAAATGAGTTAGAACGTACTAAAGTTGTTATCCAAAAAGAGATAAGTACAAAAAACAATATGTTAAAAACCTACAAAAACTCATTTGAACGTATTATGGAGCAATACAATATCTTCTCTAAAATGTTTCAAAATGGATTAATATCGAAAATTGATATGTTAAGGGAAAAAGATTCATTAGAAAAATCTAGAATAAAAATAGAGGAGATAACAACCGATATTGAGACATATAAAGCTCGTCAAGATGAAAGAGTGAACTCTACAAAATCTCAAATTTTACAGACAAAAGTTGAAATTGAGCGTATTCAAAATGAGATTAATGATGCTAATAGAAATATTGAAGTGTTAACATTAAAGTATGATAAAAGTTCAGGCTTTAACCCCAAAAGCGACAAAGCACAATATGATGTAATTCGTGCACCAGTTAATGGAGTAATATCTTTTAGTGAAGTGCATTATGAGAAAGATTATCTAAAGCCTGGTATAAAAGTATTTTCCATACTTCCTGACAATCGTCCACTAGTTGCAAAAATAGAGATTCCAAACACAGGTATAGGTCAAATTAAACTAGCTCAAGAGGTAAAAATAAAATATGATGCTTATCCATACCAACAGTTTGGTGTTGGGGAAGGAATTTTAGTAAAAGTAGCTCCAAACTCAACTGAAAAAGACCAAAAAAAGCAAGAATTTGTTTATGAATCTACTGTTGAACTTAAAAGTACATCTATACTAAAAGGTGAAGACAACTACCCTCTTTTTGCAGGGCTCACTCTAACTGCTGAAATAGTTGTAGACAAAAAACGAATCTTACAGTTTGTTCTTGACTTTTTAAAAGGTGTAAAAAAATAATGCTTTAATATTAATAAGATATAATATTTCATATAAATATTATTTATTTAATTTTTAAAATACAATTAAGGGAATTTAATGAAGTTAATTTCAATAATTTTTTTAGTATCTATTTGGCTAAATGCCCAAACACTAAACCTAGTAAGTGGATGGAATGTTGTAGCTTTACAAAGTGATACTAATGTATCTAGCTTTAACAAACAGTTTCCTCAAATTACAAGTCTCTTTCGTTATGATGGAAAATGGCATACAGATGGGAACATAAAATCTAGTGAGGGTATTTGGGCATATGTAGATAAGAATACTTCCCTAAATATTACACCATCAAGTATTGCAAAAACTAGCTTTGAAGATATTAATCTCAATAAAGGTTGGAATCTAGTTGGCTTGCCATCTCCATATAGTATCTACCCAAAACTTTTTGATGGGTATACTCTTTGGAGATATAAAAATGAAAAATGGAGTAATCAAAATAGAAAAGCCATCTCTACTGGTGAGGCGTTTTGGATTTTTAGTGAAAATGAACAAACAATAAATATTGCAAAAGAGTCATCAAAGCTTTATAAGTTTGATAATGACCTAGATATTAATAATTATCTTGAAACAGTGTCTGAGCGTAAACAATTAGTATATTACTCTGGATATAGCACAGGTAGCGTTACAGCTAGTCTTCCTGTAACGGATGGAATAACTAGTAACCCTACTGGTGCAGCTGCACCCACTATTGCTCCTGTTAGTACCAGTTTTGCAACATCTACTAATTTACAAGAAACAGACGTTGATGAATCAGACATAATCAAACATGATGGCAAAACACTATTTTATCTCTCAAAAAATGACAATACAATTAAAATAAATACTTTTGATA